>ERZ773136.1522-NODE-1522-length-22144-cov-11.943954_pt1 | contig 22144 bp, 21 predicted proteins | sample MGYA00580855_ERZ773136 | MGnify/ENA primary metagenome ERZ773136 (study PRJEB29015, sample SAMEA2737860) | human gut metagenome | biome: human gut; feature: human-associated habitat; material: faeces | place: China | collected 2012 ... | reverse complement strand
GTATGGCAGGTATAGCAGCGGGGCTGGCGGTCCTTATGACGGCTTTTATTCACTGAGGAAAGGGGAGACAATGAAGTTTAAGACATTGGGAAATCGGAATGCTCCCGCTGTTTTGTTTTTTCATGCAATGGGCGTGACGGGAGAGAGCAGCGAACCGGTTGCGCAATATTTACAGAATCGGTATTTCTGCATTTTACCAACCTCCACCGTGTACTGCAAAGGGCAGAAATATGTCAGCAAGGCAGACGAGGTTCGTCAGGTGGAAGAATACCTGAAATCGCAGGGGGTGGAACGCCTTGAACTAGTTGTGGCTTCTTCGATCGGTGCTGACCTTGCCATGGCGTTTTTGACAGGCACGAAGCTGCCCATCGGACATGTTTTCTTTGACGGCGGGCAATTTGCACAAATCGGAAAAGGTACGCGCCACATGATGACACCGTTTCTGTATCTGGCCATCAAGAGCCTGTACTGGTCAAAGGGCGGCACATTGAAAAAGATACTGTGGTGTGACGATGATTCCATAAAGCCGTATTTTATAGCCGCAGGGAAAAATCTGACCTACACAAATTTGCGGCGACAGATTCTGGACAGCCTGGAGGATAAACCCTTTCCAGCACTTTCCGAAGAACTGCAAAAGCATCTCTATTTCGAGTTTGGCAGCATAGAAGATCATTTCAAATACCGTCAGGCAGTGATGGAAGCCTACCCCTGCGGCCATTATCCCGTGTTTGAGGGATACGATCACATGCAATATCAGATTCGCGATCCAAAGGGGTTCGCCGAAATGCTGGCACACATCGCCGAGCGTGACTGTATGCCGGAACTGCCATTTATCAGAAAGTGAGTGATCCCCATGAAATACAAAATCGAGAAAAACACCGTACAGGAGACGCTGATCATTCCGTTGTATGCGCGGAAGATCTGCTCAGAACTATACCCGAATCTTTACCGGGACGAAACAGCGGTTCGCCTGATTGACGAGATCGACTACGATTTTTCTGAGGCGGAGAAAAAATCCCGCAGCCTGATGCAGCGTTTCGGTTCACTGGAGGTGGCCATGCGGCAGAATGACCTTGCTTTTGAGGTGCGGGATTATCTGAAATCTCACCCCAATGCGGCGGTGGTCAATCTGGGCTGCGGGCTGGACAGTACCGGAAAAAGCTGTGATAACGGCAGCTGCAAGATCTACAATCTGGACTTTCCCGATGTGATCGCTGTGCGCAACGAGCTGCTGCCCGCCGGGGAGCGGGAGAAAAACATTCCCTGCGACTTGAATGACACCGCATGGTTTTCTCAAATCGATGCTTCAAGCGGTGCGGTGTTCTTTGCCTCGGGGGTGTTCTATTACTTCCTGACGGAACAGGTCAAGGCGCTGGTGCAGGCCATGGCAGAGGCTTTCCCCGGCGGCGTGCTGGTATTCGACGCAGCAAATCGAACAGCGGTAAAGATGATTGCAAAAACATGGCTTAAAAGTGCGAAGATTCAAGATGTAGGCGCGTATTTCGCCGTTTCGGACGCTCCCCAAGAGATCAGTGCGTGGGATAGCCGTTTGCAGGTCACAAGCCGCGGCTATATGTTGGGCTACACCGATTTGAAAGACCCATCCGTCAGCGGCTTTTTCCGGTTTCTTGCAAGGGTCGGTGACGGCATGATGAAAATGCAGATCGTGAAGATCAACTTTTGAAAGAGGCGTTTTGAATGAAACACATCCACTTTGATGTTGAAAGCGATGGCTTTTACGGCGCGTATTGGGCATGCAAGGACGGCTCGGACTGCGCCGTCATCGCCATGCTCGGCGACGACCCCGAGGATTATATGGCGCGCTCTGCGGTGAAGTGGCTACTTCGCCTCGGCGTGAACATATTGACCATGTCGCCCGGGAAAAAGGACTACGGTCATCACAACTATCCGCTTGAATACATCGAAAAAAGCGGTTGCATGGCTTAAATTACACGGCAACGAAAAAATAGGCATTGCGGGAGCCTCAACGACAGGTACCCTCGCCCTGACGGCAGCATCGATATTCAGCGACATTTCTCTAACCATTGCAATGACACCCAGCGACTTTGTGTGGCAGGGGTTCATGCAGGGCAAAAAGGACGGCTGCAGGGAATGGCCAATTGAGGGGGAATCACTCTTTTTCTACAAGGGAAAGCCCCTGCCCTATATGCCGTTTTGCTATCAGCACCCTGACTATTGGCGCATAATCTCGGAGGAGTCCAAACGCACCGGCAATATGGTTGCCTCCCGCAAGCTGTTTGACGACTCTGAAGCGGCGCACCCGATTACCGAGGAGGAATTCATAAAGGTCGAGAATATCCGCGGCAAGCTGTTTCTTGTCGGCGCAGAGGACGACGCACTTTGGGACACCGCAAAATATATCCGCCGCATGGAAAAACGCCTTGCGGAGAAACCGCACTCCTGCGAAGTCGAGGCGGTCGTATATGAGCACGGCACGCATTTTGTTTTCCCCGACGGTATGCTCAAGACCATGCTTCCCGTCGGCTCGGCACTGTTTGTCAAGCTGGCGTTCAGCGCTGCGAAGAAATATCCCAGGGAGTGTAAAACGGCTCGCATTGACATTGACCGCCGCATGACCCGCGTGATATGCGATTGGAGGGACAAAAAGTGACCTATTTTGGAATGCCTTTCGGCATGTGGACGATGTTTGCAGGCTCATTCCAAAAACAGCTGACGGTTGTATTCGGCTATGATGTCGATACGGCAAAAACCATCACGAAAAAAGCAAAGCCGAAATACAGGGAGATCATCTCCGAGCTGCCCGAATTTGAAAAAGGCGACCGGTTCAAGATGAACCTTGTCAACTGCGCCATGATCGGCTCGTTTATCCTCTCCATGCCGGAGCGCCCGGGCGTGGAACGGCTGACGGTCTACTACGCCAATGCCATGATGACAAAGCCCATGAAATGGTTCTGCCAAATGAGCGGAAAGAGCAAATTCACCGAAAAGGACATTGCCGGTATGAAAGCCACCGCCGCCCTGAGAGCCGCTGACCGCAACCCCTATTCCTGGAACATGGAGTTTTACGAATACCCCGACGGCAGCGGCTACGAGGGACGCTTCACCAAATGTGGCATCTGTGTGCTGATGAAAAAGCTGGGGCTATATGACCTCACTCCTGCGCTGTGCCGTCTGGACTACACCATGAGCGAAGCCGGCGGCGTGACCGACTTTATGCGGCAGTACACCCTCGCCTCCGGCGGCCCATACTGCGACTGCGGGTATAAAAAGAAGGGCTTCGTGAAGCCTGAGACGGAGGCCGGACGATGAAGGAAACCTATCTCTCCCGTGATTTTCGGGAGACTGCGGCACAGCGCTTTTCCTCGCACGCCAAGGAGCTGAATGCCTTTTTTGATACGCGGTTGAATGCGCTGCTGGCTGAAAATGCAGATGCAAGCAAGGAGCAGCAATACCACCTCAAGCGGCAGATTTTACCGGGCATTGCGGCCTACGAAACCTTGCAGCGGGTCATGCCGAAAGAGGAGGCGCTGCAAATCGTTCACGGCTATGTGGAGCGGCTGGCGAGAACGAGTCGCAAACAGCTTGCCACCCTGCTGCTCATACCGGGGCTTTACCGCCTTGTTCCCGGCGTTTTTGTTAAGTCCACACGGAGCGTCTTCGGTCCAGCGGCGGGCTTTGACTCAAAGGAGCTGCAGGTCGGCAACGGTATATGGCGTGTGGATATGATGAAATGTCCATATCACGACACCTGCGTGGCATACGGATGTCCTGAGCTGTGCTGCTGCTTTTGCGACAGCGACGACATCAGCTACACCGGCCTTCATCCGAAGCTCATTTGGCATCGAACAAAAACGCTGGGGCGCGGCGATGACCGCTGCGACTTTTGCATGAAGATCATGAAATAAATGCACAGGAATGAAGAAGATGAAGAAGGAAGAAAAGAAACCGTTTATCCAATGCTGTATTCTCGGCGCAATCGGCGGGATATTGATGGCTGCCGGCGATTGGCTGCTGGGATGCGTTCCGCTGCAGAAGACGGACACCGGAATGTTCAACAGAGCCTGTTATCTGTCCGGCGCTTACGCCTTGTGGAAGCCTGCATACCAACCTATCCGCATTCTCAGTTAGATTTGAGCCATCCAATTCTGCGGGGATTTTCCCCACGCGCCCAATTGTGCCAGCGACAGTAATAAAAACATCAGCAGAATTAATTATATATTTTGATATGGATGGGTATATATCCTCTGGGACATAGAGTAAATTATCTGTATTCACTCCACCGTCCTTCATATCAGACACTCTAATATACACATGACCTGTATTATCGGAAGTCAATTTTCGCCCAGCGGGTATCCGCTTTCCACCGAGGACAGCGACTAAGGTTCCTAACCGGCACCAACACCAGTTTTCAGGTATTTCAAACGGGAGTTCATCGTCGATACATCCTGATTTATAGTACTGTCGATGCCCAGCGTACATAGAGGGAGTAATCTCTTAAGAATACCGCTACGGGCAACCAAGAGGAGTGTACCAGCTAGATAAATCTGCATTGTGGATGGTGCCAGCTCAGTGATATGCATTTCGGAATCCATAATCACTGGCCGCTTCATATCTTTCGAAGTTACCCACGGCACATTACCATTCCAAAACTGTGGATTTGACATTGCTGGTGTTTTACCACTACTAAAACCGCCAAAAGAAGAAAGCCTTGCCCAAGCCCAGTTTTCGGGAATTTCAAACGGGATCTCATCGTCGATGCATACTTCTTCGGAACCACGCTTTTCATAATGAGAATTATCCCGTCTGAAAATGATAGATTCGTGCTTGTCCTTCTTGATTTTTCCCTCTTTTATGAGCCGCTGTTTTTCCGCCCGGATACGCTCCAGCAGAGCCTCTGCAGGCTCGTCAGACGGGTCTTGAGGTACTAGCTTGCCCTGGACGGCTTCTTGCAGTATCGACTTTTGAGGGCTTCTGGGAAAGTGGTATTCAATGAAAGCAGCCTTGTATCGGCAACAGCGTACTGCTCCAGCCACGGTGATAGTTCTGAAACCTTCTGTACAATTCGCTTCTGTTCACTGAGCGGTGGAGCGGGAAAGAGTGACTTCAAAACATCCTCTCTGGCAATACCAGGAATCATGCTTTTAGCCGCCGCTTTCAAATTCTCAACAAGAGTATCCAACACCAGCTGAATGTACGGTACATATAACTCACCAATTGGCCGAATGGCCATGATTTGTCTGGCGATATGTACTTGCGGTTCTCGAAGGATAGCCATCGTGCCTACTGTGCCTTTGCAGGTAAGTAAAATGTCCCCGCAATATGCAAAGGCTCGACCATATTCCGTCCAGCGGTTAATTATCACAAGTCCGTTTTCGATATTTGATGCCCCGGTAATATATGGAATACCTTTCCCGCTGTCATTATATTTGTCGGGTGTCATATCTTGCCCGGATTGCAGTTCAATAACCGATCCCAATCGCACCCACTCCCACGAATCGGGGATGTCGAACGGCACCTCATCCGCCAGTGACCGCACTTCATCGCCGATTTTCTCATAAGGAGTATTATCGGAAACTCAACCTTTTAACGATTAACCAATCTTTCAACGAATGCCCATAATTTTAACGCTTACTGCGGTTCAAACTGCCGTAGCACTCACAAAACGCAGAAAATCCCGCCGCAGAATCGCTCTGTGGCGGGGTTCGTTTATGCTCTGGAATGGTGAAAACCTTGATTTCAAGCGGTTTTCAGACATAGAAAAAGTCCACCGTAATTCGATCGAATTACGGTGGACTTGTGGCGGAGAAGGAGGGATTCGAACCCTCGATACCCTTGTGGGGTATACACGATTTCCAATCGTGCGCGCTCGACCAGGCTACGCGACTTCTCCACGTTCTGTTCGGGTTGCTTTCATTTCAAATTGTCAGCTTGCATATTATAATCAAGATTCGTCATAAAGTCAAGTACCATTTTGAAAGAAACGCATTTTTTGCGTGGATTTGTTTCAGCCCAGCAGACAGGCAAGCAGATTTCGCACGCTTTGGGCGTGGCAGCGGTCCTGCTGCGCCATGGCGGTCAGCGTTTCCCGGAGCGGGGACGGCGCGGTGTCTGCCGCCGCGTCGAGCCGCTGCGCCAGCGCGAGTTCCTGCGTATAGACGCAGCGAAGATCCTGCGTTGCCGTACCCAGACGCGGGCAGGCGGCGGGCGGGACGCAGCGCTCGCCCGTGTGCAGGAAATATTCCACCTGCAGCTCCTTCTGGTGCGCCCGCTCCTGTGCCGCGATGCGCAGAAGCTGCTGCCGCCCGGTGCGGATGCGCTGTGCAAGCGCTGTGTAAAACGCGGCCCCAGCCGCCTTGGCGCGGATGCACTCGGCGAGCAGATCGGTCAGCGTGTCGGCCTCCGGCGGTGCGGCCGCGGGCGCACCTGTGCTGCCCGCCACACGCTGCCAGACGCGCTGAAATGTGCGGTTGTCAAGAAAAACGGAATCCTGCATCGTCCATACCCCCACACCATGCTATGGCCCGGCTTGCAAAAACGTGCGAAGTGTGCCATAATCACGGCAGAGACTTTTCCATCGGAGGCGACCATCATGGCTCGATTTTTCATAGCAGGCACCAACTTCCCGAACGGCCGGGCGATCATCCGCGGCCGCGACGCCGACCATATCCGCGTGCTGCGTCTGCGCGCGGGGGACGACATTGTCATCTGCGACGGGGCGGGGCGCGACTATAAGTGCCGCCTGGTGCAGACGCTGGAGCACGAGGCCGAGGCCGAGGTCATCGAGGTCGTGCCGTGCAAGGCAGAGCCCACCGTGCGCACGACGGTGTTTGCCGGCCTGCCGAAGGGCGAACGCAGCGACTTTCTCGTGCAGAAGTGCACGGAGGCCGGCGCTGCCGAGATCGTGTTTTTCTCCTGCACACGCTGTGTGGCCAAGGCGGTGAACATGGAAAAGAAGCTCGAGCGCTGGCAGCGCATTGCCGAGGAGGCGGCCAAGCAGTCCGGCCGCGGCATCATTCCGCAGGTGCGCTACACGGCGGACTATGTCAGTGTGCTCAATGACGCGCTGCACACCGACCTGCCGCTGTTCATGTATGAGACCGGTGAGCGCGAGACCATCCGCGATGCCATCGAGCACGCGGCGCAGCCGGTCGCGACGGCGGCCATCATCACAGGACCGGAGGGCGGCTTTGCGGAGTTTGAGGCCGACATGGCGCGCAAGCTCGGCATGCACATCTGCTCCATGGGCGAGCGGATCCTGCGGTGCGAGACCGCGCCGGTCGTCGCGCTCACGGCGCTGATGTACGGCACGGGAAATCTGTGAACTTTTTTTGAATCGGGGCTTGACAAGCGCATATGGGTATGTAATAATACTCCACGCAATCAAATGAATATCCAAGGAAACCTCAAGGATCGGTACAGCCGAGACTGGAGGCGGAGGAGACTCTGGAGAATCCCGCATGAAAGCGGGTGCCGAAGGTGCAAGGCGAAAGCCGAATCTCTCAGGCAAAAGGACAGAGCGAGTGCCCGACATGTGCGGGCGTTCAGGCGCTGTTTGTTCTCTGGAGCTGCTGGTCAAAACGACCGGCAGCTTTTTGCTTTGCAAAAATTCAATGCAGAGGGAGAAACAACATGGATACCTTACTCAAAATCGTGCAGACCATCAACATGTACCTGTCAGACTATGTGCTGATCATCCTGCTCCTCGGCGCGGGTCTGTATTTCACCATCCGCACGAAATTCGTGCAGGTGCGCTGCTTCGGCGAGGGCTGGCGGCGCTTCTTCGGTGAGTTCAGCCTCAACGGCGAGAAGCACAAATCCGGCATGAGTTCGTTCCAGGCGCTGGCGACGGCCGTCGCGGCGCAGGTCGGCACCGGCAACATCGTCGGCGCCTGCGGCGCGATCCTCATCGGCGGCCCCGGCGCAATCTTCTGGATGTGGATCATCGCGTTCTTCGGCATGGCGACGATCTATGCCGAGGCGGTGCTCGCGCAAGAGACACGCGTGGTCGAGCCCGACGGCACGGTCCTCGGCGGTCCGGTGTATTACATCAAGCGCGCGTTCCCGAACGGCTTCGGCAAGTTCCTGGCCGGCTTCTTCGCGGTCGCGATCATTCTGGCGCTCGGCTTCATGGGCTCCATGGTGCAGTCCAACTCCATCGGTGAGGCGTGCCAGAACGCGTTCCACATCCCGAGCTGGGTCATGGGCCTGCTCGTTTCCGCCATCGCGGCGTTCATCTTCATCGGCGGCGTGCAGCGCATCGCCTCCGTCACGGAAAAGATCGTGCCGATCATGGCCTGCCTGTATCTGCTCGGCGGCCTGATCGTGCTCATCGCCCGCATCCGCTACGTGCCGGAGACCTTCGGCATGATCTTCAAGTACGCATTCGCGCCGCAGTCCATCATCGGCGGCGGCATCGGCTACGCGCTCAAGACGGCCATCAGCCAGGGCGCCAAGCGCGGCCTGTTCTCGAACGAGGCCGGCATGGGCTCCACGCCGCATGCGCACGCGCTGGCCAATGTCAAGTGCCCGCACGAGCAGGGCACGGTCGCGATGATCGGCGTGTTTATCGACACGTTCGTTGTCCTGACCATGACGGCGCTGGTCGTCATCTGTACGCTCTACGCCGGCAACGGCCCGCTGGCCCACGGCGCGGTCGACGGCATCTCCAAGACGAACATGGCGCAGCTCGCGTTCTCGAGCGTGTTCGGCGAGACGCTCGGCAATGCGTTCGTGGCCATCTGCCTGCTGTTTTTCGCGTTCTCGACGATCGTCGGCTGGAACCTCTTCGGCCGCATCAATGTTAACTATCTCTTCGGCAAGAAGGCGAACCTTGCTTATTCCATCATCGCCATCATCTTCATCTTCCTCGGCTCCTGCCTGTCCAACGATCTTGTCTGGGAGCTGACGGACATGTTCAACCAGCTCATGGTGCTGCCGAACATGATCGCGCTCGTTGCGCTCTCCGGCATCGTAGCCGTGGCCGCGCGCAAGCGCAGCGACGAGCACGAGCTGCGCAAGTAACATCCCAACAGAAAAACCGCCCTGCACCGATCGGTGCAGGGCGGTTTTTGCATGTTCGCTTATTTGCAGCGGCGCAGCACCTCGAGCGTGTAGCGCCAGACACGCTGTACGGAGGCGATGTGCATCCGCTCGCGGCAGGTGTGGATCTCCGTCAGATCCGGACCGAAGGACACGCAGTCGAGCCCCGGCAGCTTTCCGGCGAACAGTCCGCACTCGACACCTGCGTGGATGGCTTCCACCTTTGGCTCGCGGCCATACTGTTCGCGGAAGACCGCGACCATGCGCTCGCGCAGAGGCGAGTCCTTGCGGTATTCCCACGCGGGGTAGTCGCCCGAGACGGCCACCGTGCCGCCGAGCTGCGCCATCAGGCAGCGCAGACGCGCGACGAGCATCTCCTTTTGCGTGGCCACGCTGCTGCGCACGCAGAACGACGCCTGCACGGTGTTTGCATCCGTTGTCAGGATGCCGAGATTCAGCGATGTCTGCACAAGGCCCGGAATGTCCCGGCTTATGGCCTGGATGCCGTTCGGCAGGCAGCAGAGCATGCATGCCGCGCGCTGCGTGGATGCTGCGTCCATCGGCGGCTGCTGGGCCTGCGTGGTCTCGGCGCGCACAAACACATCCGGGTCGGCGGCCGCGTATTCGTGCCGGAGCGCAGCGTCCATATCCGAGATGGCCGCCTGCGCGGCGGCAGCATCAGTCACTATAATGACGGCCCGGCACTCGCGCGGGATGGCGTTGTCTTTCAGACCACCGTCGACGGAGACGAGCCGCAGCGGCGTGTGCTCGCTGACGGCGTACAGTACGCGGCCCATGAGCAGATTCGCGTTGCCGCGGCCCTTGTCAATCTCCGTGCCGGAGTGACCGCCGAGCAGGCCGCCGACCGTGACGGTCAGCGCCGTGCCGGAAAACGGCGCGCGCGTGACCGGCAGCGTGCACACAGACACGTTGCCGCCGGCGCAGCTGACGGTGAGCACGCCCTCGTCCTCGGAGTCGAGGTTGAGCATCGTACGGCCCTTCAACACGGAGGCGTCCAGTGCGGCCGCGCCGAGCATGCCGGTCTCCTCATCAACGGTGATGACGACCTCGAGCGGGGGATGCGGGATGTCATTCGCTGCAAGGATTGCCAGCGCCATGGCTACGGCGATGCCGTCGTCCCCGCCGAGCGTTGTGCCGCGCGCGCCGATCGTGTCGCCGTCCACGAAGAGGTCCAGCCCCTCGCAGGCCATGTCCTTCGTGCAGTCCGGCGCGGTCTCGCAGACCATGTCCATATGCCCCTGCAGGATGACCGTGGCGGCGGATTCATACCCCGGCGTGCCGGGAGAGAAGATGACGATGTTGTTGTGCGCGTCCTGAATGCAGCGCAGATTGTGCGCCGCGGCGAAGCGTACAAGATAATCACTGATGGCTTTCGTGTTGCCGGAGCCGTGCGGGATGGCGCACAGCTGCTCAAAATAGGAAAACACGGCTTGCGGCTCCAGATGATCGAGAATGGGCATGACAAAGCTCCTTTGCTGGTGAAATGAACCCGGCGGACACACGACCGTGCCCGCCGGGGGATGGTTAGACTTCGACCGGGATCTGTACCCGGGACAGGGAGGCACGGATGTTGCCGGTGAACAGCAGGCTCAGGCGGCGGATCTGCGCCTCGAGATCCTCTTTCATCCCGTTTTCGAGCCATTCATAGAAAATGTCCGTGATGCCGAAACGGTAGAGGTCGCACACGAGCTTTTTGTCCTGCGCGCTCACGCGCAGACCGCGGGCCTGTTCCTCCACATAGCTGTGCATCATTTCCCCGGAAATGCGGTCGACGTGCTTTTCCAGCTCCAGGCGGTGCGAGGAGGTGTAGATATGATAGATCGCGCGTTTGTGCTCCCGCGCAAAGCGGGTGGCGGAGATCATGCATTCCTCCCAGCTGCCGGTCGCCTCAAATTCGTCGAGCGCGCGCTCGGTCTCGCGGCGCAGGATGGTATCGAGCAGCTCGTACAGGTCGGAGTAATGATAATAAAACGTCCGGCGGGTGATCTGACATTCGTCCACGAGCTGCGTTACGGTGATCTTGTCAAACGGTTGTTCGGACAGCAGTTTCAGGAATGTGTCCTGGATGGCGGCTTCGGTCAAATGTGCCAAGCGGGATCCCACCTTTCTGGTCGTGCGGCGCGGTTATTGCGCAGCCTGTTGTGTATCCTGTGCGGGGACGTAGTCGATGTGCGCATAGCTGTTGCGGCGGGCAACGGTATCGCACATAAATGTGTAGATCTTCCGGTGCAGATCCTTTCGGGCGCTGCGCGGCGGCAGCGTGTGGTCAGGATAAAACGGATCACTGACAACAACGGTGATGCACGGCGGCAGAAACCGCAGCAGCTTCCGCTGCCGGTAGACGATCACCGCGCCGACGGCGGGCACCTGTTCGCGCACCGGATAGGCGAACGCCGTGTCCGGGAACGGACGGATACCGTTATAATATGGCCAGATATGCGCCTCCGGGTAGATCATCACTGCCTGACGGCGCTCCAGCCGCCGGTGCAGTGCGGCCAGAAACTGCCGCGTGCCGTCGATCGTGTCCGCCAGCGGAACGGCACCGAGCATCTGCACGATGTTGCGCAGACACAGAATGGAGACCGTGTCTGCCGCGGTGACGATGTTAGCGCGGCGCGGAAATGCCAGCAGCGTCGGAATAAACGCGTCCGCCAGGGTGTTCGTGTGGTTGCCGTAGAGAAAGCAGCCGCCGGGCAGACCGCGCATCGCCCTGCGGTTTTCGATCCGCAGGCCGAAAACGAGCTTGCAGTACAAAAACAGGAACGGCGTCATGACCATCCGGTAGACGACGAATGCGAGCGCCTTCCAGAGCGGGCTGGAGTGCTCATAAGGGAAGTCGGCGCCGATTGGCTTTGGCTGGATGTGCCCGTGCGTCGGCGCAAAGTCGTCGTGCAGCGGGTCGTGATAATAAACGGTTTTGTGGCTCATGTCGGTTCGCCGCACAGGGCAACGGCATCAAAGAGCATTTGCTCCATCTGCCGCATACAGCTCTGCTGTTCAAACTGTGTGCCGCTCTCGAGATACTTTCGGCTGTAGTCCGCGCGTTCGGCCGGGTGCTCGACCCAATAGTCGATCTTGGCGGCCATGTCCTCGGGATCCTTATTTTTAAATAAGGACTTCTCATCAAGCGCAAACGCCTTGGCTGCGCTCTTCGGGGAGTTGGCGATGAGCGGCACCAGTCCGCAGGCAATGGCCTCCAGGCAGGCGATGGACTCAATCTCCACCTCGGCGGGGTGGCAGTAGAGGTCGGCGCAGCGCAGCAGATTCAGCAGGTCCTGCCGCGTGAAAAACGCGATCTCCATGTCCACACCGCATTTTTCCGCCAGATGGCGGTAATGCTCCTCTCGGGGACCTTCTCCGGCGAGGATGAGATGGATCTGCTCGCGGTGGGCCGAGCGGCCGATGGCATCGATGAGGATTTCCTGATTCTTTTCGCTCGAGAGCCGGCCGGTCGAGACGATGAGAAACTTCCCCTCAAGCCCCTCCGGGCGCTTGGCAGGGCCGGGCGTGAACATGCTGTTGACGCCGTTGGAGATCACGCGGCCGTTCGTCGGGCCGACGACGGCCTCAAACGTATCGCGGATGAACTGCGTGGGGTAATGGATGATGTCGGAATACTGATACACCATCTGGTAGCAGGCGCGGTAAACGCCGCGGTTGATCGCGTCAAGATCCTTGCACAGAAAGTGCGCCGTGACGTTTTCGGCCTGGCAGTGGAAGCTGGAGGTGATGGGCTTGTTGTACGCCTTGGCGATCTTCACCGCCGTGTGCGACAGCTGCAGCACGAACGTCGTGTGCACGACATCGCAGTCGCGGATCGCGTCCTCAAGCAGGGAGCGGTCTACGCGCGGCAGCGTCACGCCATTGCGCTCCACGATCGGGTTGAGCAGATAGAGGTTCAGCTCCGGCACGACGTAAAAGCACTCGTTGCCGGCCTTGTCCTGATCGGCGCAGACCACACGCACGGTGTGCCCCTGTGCGCGCAGGAAGCGGATGAGATTCATGCAGGCGATGGTGGTGCCGTTGTTCTCTTCGCCCAAAATGTCACAGACAATCGTGATCGTCATGTTGTCGTATCATTCCTTGTTTTCAGAATTGGCAGGGGAGACCCGCTGCCGCATGATGCGACGTTCGTCATTGTAACCGGAAAAAATGAGAGCCGCATGAAAAAGATTCTTTCAAGAATTCAAACAAATCTCATCCTATCATATCATACTTTCCTGCGTGAGAAAACCTCTCATTTTCCTGAAAATGTGACTGATTTTTTGCGATGATCGTAAAACGCACCTGCGCCCTCTTGAATTACGTTTTCGAATCGTGTATATTATTTGTACCCATGTGTTCATATTTTTTGTTTTAGGAGAGCAAATTATGACAGACTATCAGAAGATGTATCAGGAAAAACTGACGACGCCGGATCGGCTTGCCCAGCAGGTGCAGTCCGGATGGCTGCTCGGCATGGACACGGCGACCTCGCAGACGCCGGCCATCATGACCGCGATCGCGGAGCACATCCGCAACAGCGATATTACGGGCGTGAAGGTGCAGGCCCTGCTCGATGCGTATCCGTTCGAGTTTTATACCGACCCCACGCTGGCCGGTAAGATGACCGGCTACAGCTGGTTTTCCAGCAGTGCGGCGCGCAAGGCCGTCAATGCCGGCTATGCCGACATTATCCCGGCGTATTACCGCGACTTCCCGACCCGCATCCGCGCGGAGTACGACTATGACGCCGTGTGTGTCGAGGTCGCACCGATGGACCGCCACGGCTACTTCAGCCTGGCGCTCAACGGCTCGTATATCGACGCCATGCTCGACAAGACCAAGCGGATCTTCCTCGAGGTCAACGACCGTCAGCCCCGCGGCCTGTGCGGCTCGCTGATCCACATTTCGCAGGTCGACGCCATCGTGGAGTACAACCACGATCTGCCGGTCCTGCCGCCGGTGCAGCTCGACGAGGTGAGCAAGACGATCGGCGGGCTCATCGCCGAGCGCATTCCGGACGGCGCGTGCCTGCAGCTTGGCATCGGCGCGATCCCGGACGCGACCGGCATGGCGCTCAAGGCCAAGCACGACCTCGGCATCCACACCGAGATGTTCACCGACTCCATGGTCGAACTCATCGAGTGCGGCGCGGTCAACAACAGCAAAAAGCAGATCCACCGCGGCAAGACCGTCACGACGTTTGCCTTCGGTTCACAGCGCATTTATGACTATATCGACGATAACCCGGCCGTGGAGATCCTGCCGGTCGAATACGTCAACGACCCGGACGTCATCTGCCAGAACGACAACATGATCTCCATCAACGCGGCGGTCGAGGTCGACCTCTTCGGTCAGGTCTGCGCCGAGTCGGTCGGCACGAAGCATATGTCCGGCTCCGGCGGCCAGATCGACTATGTCCGCGGCGCCTGCCAGTCTCGCGGCGGCAAGAGCTTCATCGCCTTCACGTCCACGGCCAAGGGCGGCACGATCAGCAAGATCAAGCCCATCCTCACGCCGGGCGCCGTCGTCACGACGAGCAAGAACGATGTGGACTACATCGTCACCGAATACGGCGTGGCGCACCTGCGCGGCCGCAGCCTCGGCGAGCGTGCCCGCCAGCTGATTGCCATTGCGCATCCCGACTTCCGCGATGAGCTGACCTTTGAGGCCAAAAAACGCGGCATTATGATCTGATTCCGCAGTACAAAGCCTGCTGTCCGTATCCCACGGACGGCAGGCTTTTTTCATCTCGCGCGTTCTGTATCCGGACGCACACAATGGTAACGCGTGTTTCATCAAGGAATCAGAAGTGCGCAAAAGCGTTACATTTGTATCGCTGTGGGGATTGTTCTTTCCTCGCAGCCGGACTATAGTGTAACCATAAAAAGGGGACAGATTTCGATGCTGCCCCAAATCTATTGGAGGGATTTTTCATGAAGAAAACGTGGAGCAGAGTGCTCGCCACCGTTCTGGTTCTGGCGATGGTGCTTTGCATGCCCGGTTTCGCAGCGAGCGCTGCTGACACGGTGGATTATGACGCCGATCATGCGACCTCCGCTGAGGAACTGACGGACGCGGATCTGCCGGAGCTGCTGTCCTCGGACGGCAACCACTATCCGATCGTGCTGGTGCACGGCCTGTTCGGTTGGGGCGGCACGGAAGTGCTCGGCCTGAACTACTGGGGCGGCTTCAGCAGCCTGCGCGACATTCTCAATGACGCCGGCTATGAGGTCTACACCCCGTCCATCGGCCCCGTCGCCAGCAACTGGGATCGCGCCTGCGAGCTGTATGCCTACCTCGTCGGCGGCACGGTCGACTACGGCGCATATCACTCCGCCACCAACGGCCATGCCCGCTACGGCCGCACGTTCCCGGGCGTCCTGCCGGAGCTGAACAACCCCGACAGTGAGCTCAAGATCCATCTGGTCGGCCACAGCATGGGCGGCGAGACGATCCGTATGCTCGCGCAGCTGCTCGAAAATGGTGATGCCGACGAGCGCAACGCCAGCCGCGATGGCTCTATCAGCCCGCTGTTCACCGGCGAGTGCCGTCACTGGATCGAGAGCATCACGACGCTCTGCACGCCGCACGACGGCAGCCAGTATGACACGAAGGTCTATCAGAACATCGGCGATCTGGCGCAGTATGCCATGGGCATTATCGGCTCCGTTGCCGGTGCCAATGTCAACGAGAACAACTTCGGTCTGGACTTCAAGCTCGATCAGTGGGGTCTGGTGCGCCAGCCCAACGAGTCTTACGCCAGCTACTTCAATCGCGTGATCAACAGCAAGATCTGGACCCAGCACACCGACGACCTGAGCGTCTATGACCTCGACGTCGACGGTGCGGCCGTGCTCAACGGCTATGCCAAGGCCCAGGATGATATCTATTACTTCTCCGTCGCCTGCTCGAATACCCATCGCGATCCGCTGACCGGCCACTACCTGCCGAATGCCAGCATGAACCCGATGATGCTCAAGAGCGGCACCTACATGGGCAGACACGTCAACTACGCGGAAGGCCATGTGAAGATCACCCCGGAATGGTGGGAGAATGACGGTATCGTTTCCGTCCGCTCCGCCATCCGTCCGCATGAGAATTCCACGGATAAGTACAATGAAAACTACGGCGTCGGCGCGGATGGCAAGATGACCTTCAAGGCCGGCACCAAGATGGGCGTCTGGAACTACATCGAGAAGATCGACGGCACGGACCACATCAACATGGTCGGCCAGACGCAGAAGTCCACCCACGCCATGCTGCAGGCCAAGTTCTTTGAGCTGGCCAAGATGCTCAACAGCATCCCGGTGAGCAGCTCGTCCGATGCGCACATCTGCCCGGGTGCCCGCTTCGCCGACATGCCGGCTTACACCGAGTGGTCGCACGAAGGTCTTGACTACTGCATCCAGAACGGCATCATGAGCGGCACGAGCGCCACCACCATCGCCCCGAACGGCGTGACCACGCGCGCACAGCTCGTCGAGATGCTCTACTGCCAGGCCAATTCCCCGAAGGCCACGAAGGCCAGCCCCTTCACGGACCTGACCGACAGCTGGTATGTCGATGCGGTCAACTGGGCGGCTGAGAAGGGCGTCGTGAGCGGCACGAGTGCCACCACGTTCTCCCCGAACGACGTCATTACGCGTCAGGACATGGCTACCATTCTCTATAACTATGCCAAGAACGTGCTGGATCTGGATGTGTTCGACACTGCTGATCTGACCGGCTATCCGGACTACAGCACCGTTTCCGATTATGCCCGCACGCCGCTGTCCTGGGCAGTTGCACAGGGCTTGATTTACGGCGCGGACAATGGTCAGGGCGTTGTCACGCTCCAGCCGAAGGGCGATGCGACCCGCGCACAGACCGCTGCAGTCATCATGCGTTTCTGTCAGAACGTCCTCTGAGACTTCATTTCAACAACACAAGCCCGATGGGGTCTTCCCATCGGGCTTGTCCTATTTTGCCATAGCCGGGCTCAGCGCGCCTTTTCCCAGCCGTCGAGCGGCGCGCGCTGGATGGCGCCGAACACCTTGCTGCGCAGGTCGGGATAGGTCTGGCTCATGGTGCGGATGAACTGCTTGATCTCATAGCGCTTACTGCCGCGGTCCTCTGGGCAGGGGTTTTCGACGATCGGCAGCTCCAGCGCTTTGGCCAGATTCGCGATGCGCCCTTCGCCGGCGTAGAGCATCGGGCGGATCTGATCTACGCCTGTGCGCGTCATGTGCGTCACCGGCTGAAAGCAGCTGATGCGCCCCTCGTACACGAGCGAGAGCAGAAACGTTTCCACCGCGTCGTCAAAGTGATGCCCAAGCGCGAGCTTCGTGATGCCGCGCCCGCTGAGCGCGGTGCACAGCGCGCCGCGGCGCATCTTGGCGCACAGGGAACAGGGGTTATCTTCCTTGCGCACATCGAACACGACCTCTTTGATGTCCGTTTTCAGGCGGGTGTACGGCACACCGAGCGACGCGCACAGCTCCGCCACCGGCGTGAAATCCATGCCGTCGAACCCGAGCTCGACCGTGATGGCCTCGAGTGCAAACGGCTTCGGATAGTACCTGCGCAGTTCGCTGAGCGCCATGAGCAGCACAAGAGAATCCTTGCCGCCCGAGACGCCGACGGCGACGGTGTCACCTGGCGCGATCATGTCATAATCCTCCACGCACCGGCGTACCAGACCGGTGAACGCATTCAGGTCGTTCATAGCGAGACCTCCAAAACGAAAATAGAAACTGTGAATTCGAGCGTAAAACGAAGAAAAACGGAGCTTTTAAGAGCAAAGTAATATCTAAATCAAAATTTCATTGACAGGTACCACCGATTGTGGTATAAAAGATAAGCGCGAATGCGAGACCTATTCTACGTTCGCACCTGAAAAATGTCAAAATGTTTTTCAACACATTCAAATTGGAGGCACGAATATGTCCACTACTTTGCTGAACAAGGACACCGTCACCCGCAAGTGGTACGTTCTGGATGCAGCCGGCAAGCCGATGGGCAAGACCGCAGCGCTCGCTGCCGATCTGCTGCGCGGCAAGCTCAAGACCGACTACACCCCGCACGTTGACTGCGGTGACTTTGTCATCATCATCAATGCCGAGCAGGCTGTGCTCACCGGCAAGAAGCTCGAGCAGAAGTACTACCGCACGCACTCCGGTTATCCCGGCGGCCTGCACGAGACGCAGTACAAGAAGCTCATGAAGGACAAGCCCGAGCTGGCTATGCGTCTGGCTGTGCGCGGCATGCTGCAGAAGAACACCATTGCCCAGTGGCAGCTCAAGCGCCTGAAGATCTATCGTGGCGCCGAGCATCCCCATGCGGCACAGAAGCCCGAAGTCTGGGATCGCTGAGAAGGAGGAAATAGAACATGGCAACTTATACGAGCAAGAAAGCCTATATGTACGGCACCGGCCGCAGAAAGTCCTCCGTCGCGCGTGTGCACCTGTTCCCGAACGGCACCGGCAGCATCACTGTCAACGGCCGTCCGCTGGATGACTACTTTGGCCTCGAGACCCTGAAGCTCATCGTTCGTCAGCCCTTCGCGGCCACTGACACCATGGGCAAGTTCGACGTCGAAGCCACCGTGACCGGCGGCGGCGTGACCGGCCAGGCCGGCGCGATCCGTCACGGCATCGCCCGTGCGCTGCTCCAGGTCGAGGACAGCTACCGTGCGCCCCTGAAGGCTGCCGGTCTGCTGACCCGTGACCCGAGAATGAAAGAGCGTAAGAAGTACGGTCTCAAAGCCGCCCGCCGCGCTCCGCAGTTCAGCAAGCGCTGATATATTCCAATATTGTTTTCAAAAGCCCGAGATCCACTGGATTTCGGGCTTTTTTATTCGGCGTCGCTTTTGTCCGTGACAGCCCTTTCTAGAATTTAAGGGTCAAGCTGGAGAGAATACACTTCAATACGCATTCCTTGCTTTAGGGAAAATTACTTAAAACAAATTGCGTTTTCTTCCATTTTTCGATATCATGCATTTCAAGGATGGGTGCATTGCTGGATCCGGGCAGGTTCGGCTGTGCGAAATTTTGTTGGGAGCAAAGAAAATTAGGAGGCTGCATTGTGTATAGCGACCAATGGCTGCAAGACAAATCGTTACATAAAACAGCTGCAGTTGAAATCAATTCGACAACCAATGTTCAATATTGGTTGAACGAAAATGAACAACTTATTGGCGTATGTGTAAATTTTGAATTGGCGGACGATGTTCATTACGAACTGAATGCTGAAAACTGGTTTCGATTTCTGAGAGAGGTATTGTTTATTGCGCCAAGCAGTAATTGCGTTGTACCTTTCCGTGACTTCCTTAACACTGCAACCCCGCAAGTTGACTTCGGAATGGTTCTTGATGCGAAACGCATCGAATAAAAAAAGGTGGCTTTTCATGATTGCGATATTGATGATTGGGATTGAGTGATTCTGACGGAGGAATTGAAGCCGAACAGCGAAGGCTTTTCGCTATGAAAGCTGTTTTCAAGCTGTTTTCGTTAAATTTCATCAAGCTTGTATTCATGCCTTTGCGCTCCGCAGCACTGCACATATACACCGTATTTTCCCGCTTTGGCTTCCAGCGAGTAGCCGCATTGTACGCAATGCTGCCCTTTTTTACTGTTCCTATAAAAATATTCTTCTATCATGTCGATGTCAACGGGCAGCGTTTTACGGCAAGCGGGATAACCTGCGCAGGCCAGAAAAAATTTTCCGCTCTTGCTCTTTATCAGTTTCATCGGTCTGCCGCAGCTTGGACATTTTTTGCTTGCCCGCACGTAGCTGGCAAAAGTGTCGGCGTTCGTTTCTTCGTTTGCATTGGCGTCTATGGTTGTGCATTGATCCGTTGTTCTGCTCATCTCTAGAAATCCGTAGAGAGATTTCGCTGTGCGTGTCCCTTGTGTAAGTGCGTGCGTTCGAAACGAAAGGCTGGGTATATTTTTTGTGCTTTTTTATGATAAAAAAGGGTTGAAAAGGGTTGCGCTTAACCGAGTTCTTCACCCAAAGACGCGAAATCCCCGGAACCGGACGGTTCCGGGGATTTTTCCGTGTCCAAAGAGTTGGGGCGGCCGTGCGGCCGCCCCGGTGCATTTGTATATTTATTTCTCTGTTTCGTCTGCGGCGGTCTCCGGTTCGGCGTTTTCCGCCGTGCCGGGGCGAGCGCGGCGCGGCCGCATTTTGCCGAGCAGACGGTTGATGTGCTTTTCAATGTCCTGCGACAGCTCGGCGGCCTTGGCCGCGACTTCTTCGGCGGCTTTGGGCGCGGCAGACTGCGTGTCATCGCTGGTCTCTGGCTCCGTTCCCGCCGGGGCGTCCGGCTCCTGCGCCGGCAGGATGGCCTCCGGCGGTTCCGGCTGGGCGAGGATCGCCTGGAGCAGCTCCATGTCCGTCATGATGCGTTCAGACTCGATGCCAAGCTCCTTCGCGTCGTGCTCAAGCACGGCAATGAGCAGGTCGTAGTAATCACCATCGCATTTGAGCGCCTTGGCGACCTGCGGCAGCGTCTTTTCGTGGAACGTGCGCAGTGAGCCCTCGTCCTGGCCGAGGTACTCGAGCAGCTGCTGGCGCGCCGCGTCCTCGGACATGGTGCGGTCGATATAATACGAGCTGCCGTAGAGCCCGTAGAGTACGCGCTGGGCGTCGAAGTAGCCGAGGCGCATGTTCTGACGGCTCTGCTCGGCGTCGAAATTCAGAATGTTGCCGAGGTCGACCGTCGGGCCGATCGTCGTCACGTGCACGTCGTCCGGAATGCGGAAGCGCTTTTCAATGCCGAAGCCAAAGATGCGCAGGGCGATGATGTCCTTGCAGCCGTTTTCCACCAGCGCGTGGATGGGCACGACGTCCTGCACGCCGCCGTCGGCGTAATACTTGCCGCCGAGCTTTTCCAGCCGGAATGCCGGCAGATACGCGCTCGCGAGCAGCATGTCGCACAGTTCGTCCTTGTCGAGATCGGAGGCTTTGAGCTCCAGCTCCTGATGGTCGGTCAGGGAGTAGGTGACGATGAAAAAGTCCGTGCCCGAGTGACAAATTTTGTCTGCGTCCACGACCTCGGCGACCCATTTGCGCAGCGGCGTCACGTCGAAGCCGCGGTTGCGCACGATGTCTGCCACACTGCGCAGCGTGCTCTTAAGCTCGGAGAGGGGAATGTCACGGTTCATGAGCCGGCGCATTTCCTCATCGTCCACGTCCATGACCTGGGAAAAGTGGATGTTGTTCCAGACGTTCTCGGCCTTTTCGAGATCGTCCATGACGATCATGGCGCCGTTGAGCGCGCCGACGGACGTGCCGGACACGGCGGAAAAGCGGATGCCCGCCTCGCGCAGGGCCTTCCACGCACCGATCTGGTAGGCGCCTTTCGCGCCGCCGCCCTCGAGCGCTAGACCATAGGTTTTGTTACGATCCAGTTTCAGTTCCATGTCGGTTCTCCAATCTGTAGATTTTTGCGGCATGGGGCGGCAGGTCAAATGCGCCCACGCCGTCATGCAGGACAATGTGGGTATCGTCAAAGCAGCTCGCGGCGCAGTCATACTCGCTGCGCACGAAGGCGAGCCGCGTCTCTTCGCATAGGCCCGCGCCGGGGCAGGTGAGCTCTGCGTGGCAGTGCACCGGGTGTGCTGCGCGGTTGACGATCAGCAGCAGCGCCTCGTCCTCCGCCTCCTCGCCGAAGGCATCCCGCCCGCCGGCGATGACGCGCAGGATGCACAGCACGTCGCCCGCCGGGGCAAACACAGCGACTTCGCCGCGTGTGAGCGCCGGGTGTGTATGGCGCAGGGTGGTCAGCTGCGCGTACCACTGCAGCATCTGCGTGTCGCACATCTGCAGCGGCGCGCGGTTGAACGGGTCGCACAGGCCCTGCATACCGGCCTCGTCGCCGTAGTAGATCGACGGGATGCCCGGCAGCCAGAACTGCACGGCCACCGCTAGGACCTGCAGCTGCGCGCCGCGCGCGGCCATGGCGTCCGTAATTTCGAGCGCCGCGAGCTCCGCGCGCGTGCGGCTGCGGGGGTCAAAGTCCAGCGCCAGCGCCGAGCGCGTGCGCGCCACGTCGTGGCTCGCCGTCAGATTCATGAGCGCGTAGTACAACGGCTGCGGATAGTTCAGCCGCTGGCTCAGCAGCAGATCCGCCAGC
>ERZ773136.1520-NODE-1520-length-22162-cov-3.531868_pt1 | contig 22162 bp, 20 predicted proteins | sample MGYA00580855_ERZ773136 | MGnify/ENA primary metagenome ERZ773136 (study PRJEB29015, sample SAMEA2737860) | human gut metagenome | biome: human gut; feature: human-associated habitat; material: faeces | place: China | collected 2012 ... | reverse complement strand
GCCGAGTTCGATTCCGTACTTGATTATATGAAAAGCAGGAAATATGATTATACAATTCTGTTTCTTGAGTCAAGTGATGATGTACTTATAAAAAGATACAAGGAAACGAGAAGGACACATCCGCTTGCTAAGGACGGAAGAGTGGATAAAGCTATACTGCTTGAAAGAGAGCAGCTGGGGTTTCTTAAACAAAGAGCAGATGTTATCATAGATACAAGCCAGCTTCTGACAAGAGAGTTTAAGGAAGAACTTGAAAAGATAGTGCTTGAAAGAAAAGAGTTTAACAACCTTATCGTTACAGTGTTATCTTTTGGGTTTAAGTATGGTATACCAGCTGATGCTGATATGGTGTTTGATGTAAGATTTCTCCCTAATCCATACTATGTTGAAGAGCTAAGACCGCTTACGGGTAATGATAAAAAGATACAGGATTATGTCATGAAAGCGCCAGAAGCAGAAGAGTTCCTTGTGCGTGTTGATGGACTTATACAGTTTCTGCTTCCTAATTATGTCAAGGAGGGAAAGTCAAGCCTTGTCATAGCAGTTGGATGTACAGGTGGAAAGCATCGTTCTGTGACACTTGCCAATGCAATCGCAGACAGACTTTCTAAGACACCTTATGGCTGCAAGGTGGAACACAGGGATATAGAGAAGGATTCAAAGCGCAAGGGTTAAGAATTCATAAGAGTTTAATATTTAATGAAGCCATGGTCAAAAGCCCCGGCTTTGATACAACAAATGCAGGGTGTACCCTTGTATAGCAATATAAGAAATGGAGATAATTAATGTCGTTTTCTTCAGATGTTAAGGAAGAGCTGAGTGCAAGGCTTGATTCGGCAAGACACTGCCAGATAGCTGAGTTTGCAGCTATTATGGGAATGTCGGGACGTATAAGACGTTCATCGGGTGGTGAGATGCAGGTTGAACTGCTCACTGAAAATGAGGTTGCCAGATACAAGTTTATTGTACTTTTAGAGACTATATTTGATATAGATTCCTCAGATATATTATATATATCCGAGAGCAGCAGGGATACAAGCATAAGAATATGTGACCAGAAGCAGGTCGCAAAGATATTACAGACACTTAAGTGGGCAGATGATACATTTGAACATATAGAACCAGTATTTGTGGACCCAAGAATAGTACAGAAGGATTGCTGCAAAAAAGCATTTATAAGAGGAGCTTTTATAGCCGCAGGCTCAATAAGTGACCCTAATAAGTTTTATCATTACGAAATAGTATGTGATTATGAAGAAGATGCAGAGTGTGTTAAAGATATGCTTTGCTTTTTTAATCTTGATGCAAAGGTTACGCAGCGTAAGAATAATTATATAGTCTATATGAAGGAGGGCAGCAATATAACAGATGCCCTTAATCTTATGGGAGCATATGTTTCCCAGATGGAGCTGTACAATGTCATGATTCTTAAAGAGATGAGAAATGATGTTAACAGGAAGGTTAACTGTGAAACGGCGAATCTTAATAAGACAATATCAGCGGCAGTCAAGCAGACAAGAGATATTGAGTATATAAGAGATACAGTAGGACTTTCAAGCCTAAAGGAAGGACTTTACCAGGTAGCAAAGATACGTCTTGAACATCAGGATATGAATCTTAAGGATATAGGAGAACTTCTTGATCCGCCTGTGGGAAAGTCCGGGGTTAATCACAGACTAAGAAAGATAAGTGAAATGGCAGATGAGATAAGGGCTGCCAGGCAGGGGTATTGACAACAAGCGTATAATAAAACTTAGGCGGGGCATATTTATGATAGATATAAAGATGTTGACAGAACTATTATAATGCTGCAGTCGGATGTAAGAAAGGTTTCTGCATATAAGGCAGAAATGCAGGAGATTATATACAGTAAGGATATAATGGAGGATAATGAGATGACAAAAGTAGATATTATTTCAGGATTCTTAGGAGCTGGAAAGACAACTCTTATAGCTAAGCTTTTAAAGGAAGCATTTCCAGGAGAACAGGTAGTTCTTATAGAGAATGAGTTTGGCGAAATCGGCATAGATGGTGGATTCTTAAAGGAATCGGGTGTTGAGATAAGAGAGATGAATTCAGGATGTATATGCTGCTCTCTAGTAGGTGATTTTGGTACATCACTTAAGGAAGTAGTTGAAAAGTATCATCCAGACAGAATTATCATTGAGCCATCTGGTGTTGGTAAGCTTTCAGATGTTATAAAGGCAGTTAAGGATCTTCATATTGAGAACGAAATCAGGCTAAACAGTGCATCGACTGTAGCAGATGCATCTAAGGTAAAGGTATATATGAAGAACTTTGGTGAGTTCTTTAACAACCAGATTGAGCATGCAGGAACTATTATTCTTAGCAGAACACAGAATGTTTCAGAGGCTAAGTTAAAGACAGATATAGAACTTATCAGATCACTTAACAAGGATGCACATATTATTACAACTCCTTGGGATGATATTAATGGTAAGCAGATTCTTGATGCAATGGAAAATGTTACTAATCTTGAGCTGGAGATGCTTGCAGAAGCAGCAGCTAAGGCAGCAGAGGAACATGAGCACCACCATGACCATGATGGAGAGTGTGGCTGCGGACATGACCACGATCACGAGCATGAGCATCATCACGACCATGATGGAGAGTGTGGCTGCGGACATGACCATGATCACGAGCATGAGCATCACCACGACCATGACGGAGAGTGTGGCTGCGGACATGACCATGAGCATGAGCACCACCATGACCATGACGGAGAGTGTAGCTGTGGACATGATCATCATCATGGACATCATCATGCTGATGAGGTGTTTACAAGCTGGGGTGTAGAGACTCCTGATAAGTATGATAAGGAAACACTCTCAGAGATACTAAGAAAGCTTTCTGAAACAGATGATTATGGTGATATATTAAGAGCAAAGGGTATGCTTCCTACACCAGAAGGTAAGTGGATGTTCTTTGATCTTGTACCAGAAGAATATGAAATCCGTGATGGTGAACCAGAAATCACAGGAAGAATATGCGTTATAGGCGCTAAGCTCAAGGAAGATGCTCTTAAAGAGTTATTCAATGTATAAACTAAGTTTTTAAATAGTGCAGTCCATGTTTTGCACATAATGACATGGGCTGCATTTTTAGGATTTATAAAAATATATGGCAGAAACAGCATAAATAAAGTATAAGAAAAGAGGTAAAATATGGCACAGGAAGAAGAATATCAGATTCCAATATTCTTAATAAATGGACAGCTTGACAGTGGTAAAACAAGATTTATCCAGGATACAATAGCAATGGGACAGTTTGCAGAAGCTAAGAATAAGCTTCTTATTGTATGCGAAGAGGGTGAAGAAGAATATAGTGAGAAGCTTTTAAAGGACAATGGTGTAGATATGGTTGTCCTTGAAAAGGAAGAGCTTACAGAAGAAAAGCTGAATGAGCTTGACAAAGAATATGATCCATGGATAGTTATAGTTGAATATAACGGTATGTGGGATCCAGCTCTTATTATGGCAACAGCCAAGCCAAGAGGATGGGATATATATCAGTCTATTACGCTTGTAGATGCAGCTTCGTTTAATCTTCAGTGGAATAATATGAGGTCTATCGTAGCAGAAACAGTTAAGTATGCCGATATGGTTATATTTAACAGATGCAAGTCTGGTATGGATCTTGGAAGCTACAGAAGAAGTATGAGAGCGCTTAACAACACACTTCAGATAGTATTTGAGGATGATAAGGGTGAAATGATGTCTATAGCAGAACAGCTTCCTTATGATGTAAATGCAGATGTTATAGAAATAGATGATGCTGATTATGGCATATGGTATATGGATGTATCAGAAAGACCAGATGTGTATGTTGGCAAAAAAGTAAGATTTAAGGGACAGGTACTTAAGAATAAATACTTTAAGGATAAGAATTTCGTTCCAGGACGTAAGGTTATGACATGCTGCGCAGAGGATACTCAGTTTATTGGTTATATCAGCTTCTATAATGACATTGCTTCATTGGAAAACAGGCAGTGGATAACTGTTACAGCAACTGTTAAGGTTGAATTCCAGATGGCATATAAGAAAAAGGGACCTGTTCTTTATGTAGAAAAGGTAGATCCAGCAGAACCACCAGTGGAAGAGATGGTGTATTTCTAATATGATACAGGATATATTTCCAAAAGTTTTAAATAACCAGTATGTAGAGTGCAGTCCATGTGATAACGATATTATATTTTTCTTTAAGGGTTCATCTCTTCTTGCAAGGTATGAAGGAGAAGATGTACTTGTATATCCACAGTATAAGGAGTTCATTCTGGGGATAAACAAGGCGGATAACAAGGACACAGTGGATAACTATACATTTGTTTATCTTCTATCAGTGGATGATACAAGATATTTTCTTGCAAGAAAGAGCGGTGAGCTGCTTAAAGGTCAGTATATTGGCGAAATGGCTGACTCAGACATACATAAAGAATATGATACAGTTATTGACGGCTTTGATTTTGTCGGAGTTAATTCTTTTAGAAAGGCTGAGCCTAAGGCGCAGGCATTTGCAGCTATAACAGCATTTCATATATACGGATGGTACAGGGATAATCACTTCTGTGGAAGATGTGGTAAGCCAACTATTCACGATGACAGGGAACGTATGTTAAAATGTCCGTCATGTGGCAATATGATATATCCTAAGATATGTCCGGCGGTTATAGTAGCAGTAACGGATCATGACAGGATTCTTCTTACGAAATACGCGGGAAGGACATATAGGAATTATGCACTTATAGCAGGCTTTAACGAAGCTGGTGAGACACTTGAGCAGACAGTCAAAAGAGAAGTTATGGAAGAAACGGGGCTTAAGGTTAAGAACATAAGATACTATAAGAGCCAGCCATGGGGATTGTCAGGTTCGATACTTTCAGGCTTTTATTGTGAGCTTGATGGTGATGATACGATAACACTTCAGGAGGAAGAGCTTTCACTTGGTAAGTGGGTGAAGGCAGAGGAACTTTCGCTTGAAGATGATGGAATAAGCCTTACAAGGGAAATGATACTTAAATTCAGGGAGGATTGCCTGACTGAATAAAAAATACGCTGGATTCCTGCAGGAATCCAGCGTGTGTTTTTTTATAATAGCAGTTTTATGTTAATTTTTATAATTTTTAAAACATATGTTAATATCAACATTTCCAGATACACCAGGTACCGTACCAGTGCTTGTGTACTGCCACATAGTATATTTATATGGATAGTAAGGAGCTGCAGTCTGATATCCTGCGAACCACTTGTCGTAAGATTCAAGACGGTTAAGTTCAACATTGTCCATAAAGTACAAGAGATTACTATATATGAGCGGTGTGTATCCGGCAGCCTTTATGGTATCACAGAAGGCTATAACAACATCAGTAAGCTCACTTGCACTAAGCTTTTCCTGACGGAAGGAATCATTTTCTATAGCCTCTATATCAATAGCTACAGGGTATGTAACATTGTAAGGTCTTATAAGGTCAAGCACATAGTTGGCCTCTTCAACAGCTTCATCACGGCTTACAGCCTGTGTGTAGAAATATACTCCGACATCAACATTGTTGGTAAGAGCACTTGTTATATACTTTTCAAAAGAAGTATCCTTGACAAGAAGTCCTGAACCATAAGCTCTGTAGCCACATCTTATCATAGCATAATCTATGCCAGCTGACTTTGCCTTGGCAAAATCTACATCAGAGTTGTATCTTGAAAGGTCAATTCCCGTATACGTTTTAGTCGATTTATCATCAGAATATGTCATAAAACCATTATCATTGCGTGTGAATCCGGATGTGCTGTAATCAGTTTTTGCAAGGGCAGGGTTAATATCAGCAAAAACATAATTTCCCTTCCTGTTAGAATATACAATGTTATCAGGATACAGCTTCTTAAGTATAGAAAGTGTCGATGAACCGCTTTCAAACTGTTCACGTATGGAGTTTAGTAAATCCTCTTTCTCAGAAGCTTTTGCAACATCAAGATCCTTTGATTCAAGCTGTGCAACTGTATGTTTGGTGCGTGTGTGGTCAGTAACAAGAAGAAAAATATTAGCAGCTATAGAAATGATTGCTGTTACTAAAAGTACAATCGTTAATGGCGATATTGAAACTTTTCTTTTGTTTTTCTTTTTCTGCCCCTTTTTTCCTGTATTCAGAATATCATCATTAAAGTTGTTGTTTAATGAGATATCATCTGTATTCTTATGCATATATATCCCTCCGTATGTTAATGATGTAAGCGCCAAAAGATGTTTTGACCCTTATGTCTGTAATTAGTGTATACGAGTGATATATAAAAGTCAAATGTGATGTAAAAATCATTGGTTGTATACGTGATGTAAAAATCATCGGCTGCAAAACCCAAATTAATAGGTAAAGATTAAAAACTAATAAAAACCAATAAAAAAACTGATTAAAAAACTAAAAAAAATATTGACAATATAGTTAACATATAGTATATATAAGATACACCATATATATATACATCAGACATTTGGAATATATGAATATATTTCAGATTCTTTAGCCTTCTGGAGAAGGTATTTATAGCGTTTCTGCTCGGAGTTCAGCTGATATATATAACAGTCTATTAGATCCGGGTCAGTAGCATTATCAAAGTTGGCATATGCAGCACTAAGTGCAGCTTTCGTCAGATTTATTTCCTCAACAAGATATTTTTCATCATATGTAGCAGGTTCTTTTTTCTTGCAGAACAGTTTCATTTCCGTTACCCCATTTCCTTATTTTTATAAAGTATAGTCAGAAGCTGGCAGATCTATACATTAAAGGAAATATTTTTATAAAATGTTTGTCTTTGTCACATTCACAGGTATAAATAAGATTATGGGAGAAGTAAAAATCATGGAAATATGTATGAAAATGTGGGCTGGAATATATAAAGAAATATTGTCAGGGCATATGGATGTAGTAAGATATTTAGTTTTATTGATGGTTACGATGGCGGCAGCAGCAGATGATTATAAAAGGTATAAGATATCAAACAGAATAATCATAGGGGGTCTTATATTGTCAGCAATGGTGTGTATTGCAGAAATGTATATGATGCATGTAGTAAGTAAAAATGGTGTGGATATTACGTATGGAGGTTATAAGAGTTATAAAGATATTGGTTTAATGTATTTATCAGGTATGGTGTGGGCACTGGTTGTCAGTTATGTGTTGTATAAGGTCAGGGCAATAGGGGCAGGTGATGTAAAGCTTTTTATGGTTGTGGGAACGTTTATGGGATATAAGGACGTGATGTATATTATTGTTATTGCATTATTTGCAGGAGCGTTTATTGGTGTGGCAGAGGCTCTTGGCAGAAAGGAAATCATGCTGGTTACAGGAAAAAGTATGCATAAATTCCATTTTTCATATGCAATAATGGCAGGTGTATGTATGATGGTGTGTTTAAAGTCAGCCGGACTATAAAGGAGGTGTGATAATAATTGGGAAAAGGAAATGTATGTGTTATATATGATCCGGATGAACGTTACGCAAAACGCCTTATGGGGATAATTAACGATGATAAAGATATTCCGTATAAGGCAAGAATGTTTACAAGAAAAGAAGAATTTAACAAGTATATAGCTGGTAACGATACAGACGTGCTTATGGTTAATGAGGAATGTTATACTTATGAGATTCAGAAAAAGAGCAATAATAATGTTATTGTTTTATGTGAAGAAGAAAATGAAGCAAGGAGGATTAATGATAGAAAAAAGGAAGGACATACAGGCGTATGCAAGTATCAGCCGGCATATCAGCTGTTAGGTACAATATCTAAAAAACATACAGAAACAGAGCAGAATGAAAAGGAAAAAAGTTTTAAGTGCATAGGTGTATATGGATTCAATTCTTCTTTAAGGGTTATGCTTGCACTTGTAATATCAGCCGCTTTTTCAAGAAAGGGAAAAACACTGTTTATAAACCTTGATGAATTCTCAGGTATTGAACATATAATGGGAAGTGATGAATCAAGAAATCTCTCAGATGCTTTATATATGTTTAAACAGGCAGGAATGCAGTATACAGATGGCATCCGCCGTAGTATACATTTTACAGATATGTTTGATTATATCCCAGCAGTAGTATCCGCAGATGATATATCATATGCAGGGGATATGCTTCTTTCGCAGTTTATCGATGCAGCTGCATATAACGGACAATACATGTATGTAGTAATCAATATATCAGAAGGAATCACAAGACCATGGAAGCTGATGGAAAAATGTGATGTGACATATATAGCTGATAGTGGCGAATATATAGAAGGCTGCAGGTTTGATAATCTAAAAAGATATCTTATAGAGAATGACATGGAACAGGTGGCTGATAGTATAATGAGGATTAATCTTAAAACAAAAGAGGATGTTGATGTGAATTTCCTTCAGAGAATCATGTATACAGAAGCGTATGGCTGTGTGAGCGAGTTGATTAATTATTTGTAGTTTTATGGATGAATTGTTTATAAAATTAAAAAAGGAAATATATGAAGAGCTTGATGTAAGCCTTGATATATCGGATGATTATCTTTATGAAATAATAGATGAGTGTATATATAAAGCAACGGCAGTAAAAAGACTGTCACTTAACCAGAGAGAAATGTTAAGGACACGGTTATATAATTCAATCAAGAAGCTTGATGTATTGCAGGAGCTTATAGAGGATGACGAGATAACAGAAATAATGGTAAATGGTTATGACAATATATTTATAGAAAGGAATGGATGTATAACAAGGTGTGAAAGACAGTTTGAAAGTGAGGAAAAGCTTGCTGATGTAGCACAGAGAATAGCAGCAATGTCAAATAAAATCATTAATGAGTCGTCACCTATCGTAGATACAAGACTGCCGGATGGGTCAAGAGTCAATATGGTATTACCGCCAATAGCGATAGATGGCCCGATAATAACTATAAGAAAATTCTATAGAACACCCATGGACATTAAAAGAATGATACAGGCAGGTTCTATAACAGTTGAAGCAGCAGATTTTCTTAAGCTGCTCGTTAAAGCGAAATATAATATATTCGTATCTGGAGGTACAGGAAGTGGTAAAACAACATTTCTTAATGCCTTATCTAATTATATCCCAAAGGATGAAAGAATACTTACAATAGAAGATTCCGCAGAGCTTCAGATATCCGGCGTTGATAACCTTGTAAGGCTTGAAGTAAGAAGGGCAAACATGGAAGGAGATAATGAGGTTACAATAAGGGATCTGATTAAGTCAAGTCTAAGAATGCGTCCCGACCGCGTGATAGTTGGAGAGGTCAGGGGCGAGGAGGCGCTTGATATGCTGCAGGCCATGGGAACAGGGCATGATGGCAGTCTTTCTACAGGACATGCCAACAGTCCAGGGGATATGCTTGTAAGACTGAGAACGATGGTTCTTATGGGCATGAATATGCCGGTGGAAGCAATAGACAGGCAGATATCGTCAGCTATAGATATAATAGTGCATCTTAAGAGAATGAGGGATAAGACAAGAAAGGTTGTTGAGATATCAGAGGTGTGTGATTATGGTGAGAAAGGGTTTGAACTTATTCCACTGTTTAGGTTCGTGGAAGAAGGCGAAGATGAAAGCGGAAGGATTATTGGTGAACTTAAGAAAACAGAATATAAGCTCCAAAACCAGAGTAAGCTGCTTTCCTATACTGGATGCAATTCCCCAAAATAAAAATGAGCTTATATATTATCTTCAGGGAATAGCAGTGATTGTCCTTGCTGCATATTTATTCTATAACAGCTTATGGTCATGCATATTCTTAAGTCCGGTTATCCCCATATATGTTGTGTTACGTAAAAAGGAAGCTTATGGTAAAAAAATAAGCCGTAAAACCATGGAGTTCAGTGATGGAATGCAGGCGGTTTCATTTGCGTTAAATACGGGTTACTCGATTGAAAATGCGTTTGCAGAAGCAGTGGGTGAGCTGGAACTTCTATACGGAAAAGAGTCATCTATAGTCAGGGAGTTCAGGATGATGGTAAACAGAATAAAAAGAAACGAAAACCTTGAAGATATTATGGATGATTACGCAAAAACATTAAATATAGACGATGTCAGCTATTTTTCGGAAATATTCAGATATGCCAAAAGAAGTGGTGGTGATATTCCAGCGATTATTAAACAGACGACAAAAATGATAAGGGAAAAGTCAGAAGTCCAGATGGAAATAGACACGATAATAAGCGGAAGAAAAATGGAGCAGAAGATTATGGTGTGTATTCCATTGGGGATACTTATATATCTTAGGATGACAACACAGGGGTTTGTCGATGTGCTATATGGTAATGTGCTGGGAATAATAGTTATGACACTATGCCTGTTTATATATGCAGCTGCAGCTGTTATTTCAATCAGAATCGTGGATATTAAGGTGTAACATAAAAGGACTAAGAGAGTTGTCATGAATAAGAAAATCAGAGGAAATGCTATAACAAATAAAATAAATAATAAATATATTATTGCCGCAATACTTGTTCTTGTAATAGTGTTAGTTAAGACACTTGTTATAAAAGATTCACAGAAATCATCAGTAAGTCATATAAAAAGACCAGAACCAGGTGAAGCTTCTAAAAACATTTCATTAGATGTTTATGATGCAGCTGGAAATAAACAGACAACAATAAATACATATGTTGAGCCAAGAAAAATGTCAGAGGAAGAGACACAGCAATGCTTTGATGAAGCCTATGATGAGCTGTTAAGGATTGTGTTAAAGAATAATGCTTCAGCAGATTATATTACACAGGATATATGTATGACAGATAAGCTTGCAGAAGGTCTTATAAGTGTAAGTATGTATCCTTCAGATTATTCAGTAATTGATTATGATGGAACGGTGCATAATGAGATGTTTTGTGAAGGCGATGTTAAAGAGGTGTTACTAACATACGTTATGCAATATGAGGAATATGAAAGACATGGTGTTATAGAGTTGAATGTACGGGCAGCCGGGGAATATGAAGATGAATCACAGAAGGTAATAGCACAGAATACTATCCAGAAGGCCGTAGATAATACAGTTAATAAAAATATAGACGAAAAGGAGGCGGCTCTGCCGTCAAATATAGGGCAGAAGGATATATATTACAGATACACAAAAGAAAAAACATCATGGTTATCATATGTTATTGTGCCTGCAGCTGTTGCGGTACTGATATTGTACAGAAGAAAAATGAAGAAAAAAAGAGAACAGGAGCTAAGAATAAAGGAATTAAAATACGATTATTCAGAGCTTATAGCCAAGCTTACATTACTTCTTGGTGCCGGTATGACCATAAGGAAGGCATGGGAGAAGATGGTTGAGGATTATATGAAGAAAAAGCAGGCTGGTGGTGGAGTGAAGATAGTATATGAAGAAATGTATATAACAGATTGTAATATAAAATCCGGAATATCGGAATATGAAGCTTATGAGGAGTTTGGATACAGATGTAACACAAGGGAATACTTAAAGCTTGCATCGCTGCTTCAGACTAATCTTAAAAGAGGAACGAACCGGCTAAGGGAATTACTCTGTCAGGAGTCATATGATGCGTTTGAACAAAGAAAAAATATTGCAAGGCAGAAGGGTGAAGAAGCTACAACAAGACTGCTTATACCAATGATTATGCTTCTTATGGTAGTTATGGTTATAGTTATGGTTCCGGCAGTTATGAATTTTTATCTTACATAGCAGAAAGCAGAGATTTCTTCTGTCATGTTATATGAAGATTAAACAGGAAAGGAAAAATATTATGAAAACAGATGTTATAAAGACAGCAGTAAAAGAAAATAAGAAAAACAAAATGGCAGTATTATGCGGAAAATTAAAAGAAAATATAAAAAATTTCTGGCAGGATGAAGATGGCATGGGAGTCGTGGAAATAGTACTTATTATCGTTGTGCTTATAGGTCTTGTCATCATATTTAAAAGTCAGATAACAGCATTGGTTAATAAGCTGTTATCAAAAATGTCAAGCCAGGCAAACAAGATATGATAAATACGGCAGCAATATCACATATAAAAACAATATCACATATAAAGACAATATCATATATAAGGACAATATCATTAAGGGCACAGATTACAGTTATGGCGGCAATGGTGTTTATGATTGTTGTTTCATTTGTTACAACATGTGTGGATAGTGCAGCAATGTCAGGATATAACACGATAATAAAACAGTCATGCAGCTTGTCTGATGAATCAGTATTTGCAGCATATAGTAATGATTTATTAGAACAATTCGATATATTTGCATTGAAAAAATCGGACATAATCAATGAAAAAATCCCCCAGTACATCAAAGAAAATATAAAAACATATTCTAAGGATTTAAGCCTTACAGAAGCATCATATACTGGTTATAAGTACATGACTGACAATGGCGGATATGGTGTTGAAGAGCAGATAATAAAATATATGAAAAGTGGTGGGTATGCTGATGTTGTTAAAAACTATAATGCTGTCAATAACCGCATAAAAGAATCAGATGCTGTCAGAAGGGTTACAGAAGCTATATGTTCAACACAGGCTGCAGCCGGTGAGAGCAGCAGCGTGATGAGCCTGCTTATAAATACATGTTCAGATATGGATGAAAAGGAAAATGAAATATCCAGTATGGTAGCTGAATGTAAAAAGAATATGGATGAGCTTTATTATATGAGTGAAGCAGCTGATGTAAATATACTATCGCAGTATATCAGAAAAATCAAAAGAATATCAAACGAAATACATAACATTTCACAAGATATATTATATCAGGCTTCGTCTTATGAAGAGTTAAGAACAAAGTCAGAACAAAGCATAAGGGAATGTCATGAAAAGCTGAAATTTAACAGGAGTGATATAAGTGATGAGCTGTATCAGGAATTATCAGAGGATATAGACAGACTGTACACAGAATATGGTGATGCTGATGTATTATCGGAGGGATATATCAGGGATAGTGTGGATAATGACAACTCAATCATAGAAAATATCGTCGGTAATATGCAGGCTGTTCAGGATATATGTATGAAAATATCAGAGCCTGACGTAGAAAAGCAGGAGTATATCACAAAGATAGAAAAAATATACGAAGATATAGGATCAGAAATAAACGGATTTAGTATCAAAACAATAGTACAGGAATATGAACAATATACTTTCAGAGCAGATGATTATAACACCAGCATAACTTCACTAAATAAAATCTATCAGATATTAAAGGAAGGAGCAGCAGGACTGGTGATTGATGGTGAGATATCAGATAAGTCCATGGATTATTCTGACCTTGCAGATACATGTGTATCAGGAAGTTATGGAGGAGATGGTATATCCAATATAGATATACGTCAGGCACTTGTCAGTGAATATATAATATCAAGATATGCAGGTTATACGGATTATATTGAAAAAAACGGACAACAAACTGGTTATATTGAAAAAAACGACCGTGCTGCTGGCAGGCTGCTTGATTATGAAATCGAATATATTCTGTGTGGAAGGCAGTCAGATAAGGATAATCTGAATGAAGTTCTTTTTAAGCTTGTACTGATAAGAGAGGGACTTAATCTTTCATATCTTGTAACAGATGTACAGAAGAAGAATGAGTGTTTTGGATTAGCACTACAGCTTCTTGGATATACGGGAAATATGGTACTCATCAAGGCAGCCCAGTATTTTATTATGTCTATATGGGCATATGCTGAATCAGTTATGGAGTTAAGAGAGCTGTATGCTGGTGAAAGTATTGCCACAGTAAAAAATGCAGACAACTGGATAACAGATATTAACACAGTTATAAGCAGCGGTGCCGCAGGTTTAAAGACAAGTCTGTTTTCGGATAAGAATAAAGCTGGGAAAGAAACAGGCAGTACAGCTGGTTATAACAGCCTTGATTATATGGATTATATGCGTATTCTACTGCTTATAAAGGATAGAACTGAGAGGAATGCAGGTATTATGTCAGCTATGGAACTGGTAATGATCGCACTGGGACATGAGGATTTTAGAATGAAGGAATACATATATGAAGCATCTGGCACGGCTGTGTTTATATATGTAAAAAATGGACAGACATACAGTCAGAAACTGGAGTATTCGTATATTTAAGATAGCAGTGTCAAAAGGTCTAAACCCACATGAGCCCGCTTTTTAAAACATATAGTGATAATATGCAGGATAAGCAGCTGCCTCTTTATGTGCAGATAAACTTATATTAAAAATAAATGATGTAAACACGGTACTTTACGCTGTGTCAATCATAAATTACAAAAAGAAACATTAGAATTAAACTTAAAAGGAAAAAACGAAAATTTAAAAAGGAAGGAGAAAGATAAGACTTATTCTTATAAATTAACAGGTATGATGTTTATAACGCCAGAAATACATAAACATAATACATCCTCTGCACAAGCCAATAATGTAGTTTATCTCAATAAAGAGGCATATATTAAAATGGCTGCTTTTAATGCATTAAGAGCATCATCCACAGTGGAGGCAGCACTTGTTATACCTTTATTTATATATGCAGTTATGGCAGTAATGTATTTTATACAGGTTATGGCAGTGCGCTCACATGTGAATGATGCATTATATATACGAAAATTTTAATGAGTATGCCGGACAGAAAGCTATAGAAGATGGAATTGCGGATGATTCTACAATAGACAGCGCAGGTGGTGGGATAAAAAAAGGCATGGTTGTTGAGACCATAAGGAGAATGTTTATAAAAGAACTTGGTAAAGATTATGCAAAAAATAATAACATTGAAAATGGTGATGCGGGCTTCATATTTATAAGTTCAAGAGTACTGCAGGGAAATTCAGTTATAGATATAAAGGTTTCATATTATATTAAAAATCCTTTTGATATATTTGGCAATACACGTATAAAAATCGCTGACAGGAAGAGGATTAATGCGTGGCTTGGTGAAGACATGGATGGATATAAAAAGGCTGATGGAATGTCAGAGGAATATGTATACATAACAGCAGGTGGGGAGGTATATCATACAGATTCAAAGTGTACACATTTGCTGCGTTATATAAAAAAATGTGATAAAGGTTATATAGAAGAAATACGTAATAATTCTGGCTCAAAATATTATGAGTGTAAAGTATGCAAAAAAAATACAGATGATAAAGAAACAGATGATAAAGAAACAGGAGATACAAAGACAAACAGTGTGTATTATACAGAATATGGAACATGTTTTCATAGTAACAGTATGTGCACAGAGCTAAGACGCAATATCCAGAAAGTGAAAAAATCGGACATAAAAGACAGGAAATTGTGTGAAAAATGCAGTGGATGACTATAGATTGTAAATACAGGAGGTGTCACAGGAGATATCACAGGAGATGTCACAGGAGGTGCTACATGTTTAAAATAATATATTTAATAATATGTCTTGCTATACTTTCGTATAAGGATATAAGGAGCCGTACAGTTCCTGTTATGTGGCTTATATTAATGGGAGCCGCAATACCGGTTATGTATGTGTGTGATTATAAAGCAAGTGGTGAAATAATACAGTACAGCCAGATAGTACTGTCAATAATTATTGCAATAATATTTATACTCTTGTCGGTGTTTACGCCGCTGATTGGCGAAGCAGACGGGATAATTATTGGTTATGTCTGTCTGCTCTCGGATGTGTATATAGCAGTTTTTACAGTGTTGATATCATTTATTATGCTGGCAGTTTCAGGTGGTATATGGGTAGCTGCTAAAAAAATGAAGATTAAAACAGCCGTACCATATATACCATTTTTACTATCAGCATATATGTTAACGTTGTTTTGTATATAGAAGGGAATGATGATGGTATGCATACAGTTGAGAATGCGGTGATTGTACCTGTATTTACGCTTATTATAGTAGCACTTATAAGTGTCAGCGGATATATGCATGATAAAGTTGTTATGCGAAATATTCTTAACCAGTTATCAATAGAATATTCCAGGAATATAACAAGTAATGAACAGAAAGCTCTGCTTGTAAAAAGTGAGGAATATATAAAAGACAAAACAATATTTGTAAAAAAAGTAAGTGTTAAGCCAGGTTCATATGCAGGAAAAGAAAATGCAGCAGACGGTATAAATCATATTACATGTACTGCAGAATGGCCATTTAAACTGGATTTTTTCGGAATCAATATTGGAAATATAAGTATGAGCAGGGATGTATATAGAAACCATTCAGAACAGATTATAAGAAGAACTAATATAATGCTGCATAAATAGTGGCTCATTACGTTAAAAGAGAATGGAGAGTATTTATGGAAGATACATTGGAAAGAGAAGTGAATGTAAGATACGAAAGGGATAATAGTATTAACTATGCGGTTATAGATGCACAGAAGGAATGGAACTGTGAAGATGACTATGAAGTAAAGATGCTCATGTTTAACATGCCAGAGCATTTTCTTGCAATCACAATGAATGAAATTGATGGAAGAAATTGTATATATTATGATATTTCTTCAAAACAGCAGCTTAGTAAGCTGTTTGAATATGGGAAGGTTACAATGGAAGAGGTTAAGACAATGTTTAACAACATAAGTGAGATGGTACGTGTGGTTGATGAATATATGCTGGATCTTGACAGAGTTATACTAAAGCCGCAGCATATATATGTTTCACTAGCCAATAAAAAATACAGTTTCATGTATTCTCCCATAGCTGGTAATTCTGATTTCTATGATAATATGCGTTCGTTATTTGAATATATACTGGAAAGATTCGATCATTCTGTTGAAAAGTCAAGTCTTGTCCGCTTTTATGAAATATATCAGAGAATTCTTGTAAGAGATTATACACCACGCAATCTCATGTCTTTTTTTGAAAAAGATGATAATACACAGATAGACATAGAGGATGATGACAATAAGCATGTTGGTAAAACGTATCACGATGCTGTACAGACCTGGAATGGGGAAATCAACAGAATGAAAAGTGAAAGCGAAGCTGTTGATCATGTAAAAGACGGCATCGTGAAAGATTACAATCGTAAAGACGGCATCGTGAAAGATTACAATTGTAAAGACAGCACAGTAAAAGATTACAATCGCAAAGATGGCAGAGTAAAAGACCGTAACCGAAAAGAAAGAACAATAAAAGATATCACCTGCAAGACGGATGAAAATAGCCAGCACAATGGGAAAATAATAAAAGATGTGCTTCCAGAAACAGCAGAGGATAACAAAAGTAATAAAAGCAGTAAAAAGGCAGTATTTGTCATGAAAGCAGTGGGGGCAGTTATTTTATTAAACGCATTCATTAGCATGTTTTTAAAAACATATGCGGTAGTAAAGCTTAATACAGCTGCATCTGTAATATGCATAATAGCTGGCGTGCTTATATTCTATGTATCTGGAAAAGTGGCTGATATTATAGGGGAAATTGCCAGTGAAGACAAGGTGACAGAGGATGAACTTATACCATATAGAATGCATAACAATACAGATAAATCTTATGAACGTAAGCCGGAAGCTGAACATGAATACATGGAGGATGCAGAAAAAACTTCATATAGCAGTATGGTAACAGCAAGGGTGATGAAGGATGAAGAAGAGCAGGAAATAAAAGTCAGTCATACAATGCTTCTAAGCGATTATCTTAAGATGTTAAAGGATAATAAGCTTACACTAAGCCTTCTTGATAACAAAGATAACAGGTTATACATGAAAAATAAGGAGGCATATGAGCAGCCATTGGAAAATATAGAACCAGTAAAATATCCATGTACAATAGGAAGCCTTGAGGGAAGTGCAGATATATTCATAGATTCACCAGTTATAAGTAAGATGCATGCATGTCTGCTTAAGGAGGATGATAAGTTCTATATAGAAGATATGAATTCTACTAACGGAACATATATAAATGATGAGAGAATAGCCATGCATAGCAAGACACGTATAGCTGATGGAGATATACTAAGAGTAGCAGCTTATAATTTTAAGGTGTGCATATCATAGTATAAAGAATAAATAAATATATGTACCAGTATATCGCCAAATCCCTTTTCATATGATACAATCTAGTTTACTGGTAAATCAGTATATGGAGGACTATTTTATGAATGTTAATATATACTATGGTGGACGTGGTATGGTCGATGATCCTACAATAGTTGTGATAAACAGAATACAGGAAGTGTTAGAAGAGCTTAATGTAACGGTAACAAGATATAACCTTTATGAGATGAAAAACACGATAACGACGCTTTCCCAGTCGGTAGCAGATGCAGATGGTGTTATATTTGCAACAACAGTAGAGTGGGTTGGAATGGGCGGATATATGCAGACGCTTCTTGATTCTTGCTGGTTATATGCAGATAAAAGCAAGGCAGCATCTACATATATGTTTCCGGTTGTTATGTCAAGGGCATATGGAGAAAGAGAGGTTGTGACAGCACTCTGTAATTCGTGGGAGATAATAGGTGGTGTTATAGGAAGCTCACTTAGTGCATATGTTGATGATACGACTGATTTTGAATTCAATCAGGAATATAAAGATATTATAGAAAAATATGCTGAGAATATATACAGGACTATATCAAAGAAGGTTAAGAGCCTGCCTTCAAGCAGCCAGACTATAAGAAAGAATGTTATAAAGGAAGTTGTAAGCTTTACACCTCAGGAGAGTGAGCAGTTATCAAAGTATGCTTCTGATGATGAGTTTGTAAAGACACAGAAAGAAGACATTGAATCACTTGCAAGTATATACAAGGAACTTATGAATGACCAGGCAAATGGAGGCGATGATTATTATTTAAGTGTATTCAGAAACCATTTTAAACCTGAACTTAGTTATAATGGCAGATATATGTTCATGATAAGTGACAAGGATAAAAATATTGTGGTGAATGTTGCAGGTGGACAGCTTAACGCAGAGTTTGGTGAAGATATGACAGCAGATGTCATAGGTAAAATGTCCAAGGAGACCTTTGATAACATAGTACAGGGAAGAATCACTTTTCACAGGGCATTTATGACAGGAGATATGACTGCAAAAGGTAACTTCAGGACACTCAGGATGTTAGATGAAATATTTGATTTCGGAGCATAGAATGATATGAGAAAAGGTCATGCTTTGTCATGACCTTTCAAGAGTAATACAGGTTGTTGTAATATGCGAAGCGCTATTATAGGTCATGCTAAGGGAGGCTCCGCCAAGTATACACATCTGATAGACACTAGATAATCCAAGACCAGAGTGGCTTTTCTTTGTCGTAAAGAAAGGTGTGCAGAGTCTGGATAAATCATAACTGTAGATGTCTGGTGTACCGGACTTATCAGCTGCATCTAACCTGTCTTTTAAAAGGCTCTTGTCTGGTTCACTGTCTGATACGTTTGTTATAGACAGATGCATAAGCTGATTGTCGGATTGTATCTGTAGACAGATTGGTTTATTACTGCACGCTTCATATGCGTTATCTATAAGCTCATTAATACCAAGTGTAAGCAGATGTGAGGATATATAGAAGCTTGTTTTTTCGTCTGCATTTATAAGTTCAGTGTTTAATGGGAGATTTTCACCATGTGCTTCATTGCTGTATTTTTTTCCAATATATGTCTTAATACGTTCCAGCAGCTCTTTTACATTACATTCAATCATTTCGCTATCTTTAAAGCTGTATCTGTATAAAGAGGTGCGGTTCATATATTCAACCAGTTCATCTATAGTCGTGCCCATGTTGTTCCAGAATCTATTATCTTTAAGTTCAGAATTCTTATGGGAAATAAACTGATAAGATGTTTTAAGATATGCTGCGTAGTTTTTTATTTCGTGGGAAACGACCGACAGCTCTTCCAGAGAGTCTTTTCTTAAATCAGATAATGCAGATGATAATTTGCTGCTTTTTTTACATTCCGATACGATAGTATCATATTCCTCTTTATTAAACATATAAAACCTCATTTCTAAAATTATACATACATCAGAATAATTGTTGAATAATTATCTGCAAAAATATTGTAATCAACCTTGCTTTAAGTTATTATACGAGTATATACTTAAATATAAAATAAGTAAATGATGTATAAGGAGGAAGAAAGAGTTTATGAAAAAAGATGATTGCATTTTTTGTAAACTGGCTAATGGAGACATACCAACCAATTCAATATATGAAGATGAAGTAGTTAAGGTTATATTCGATGCAAGTCCGGCAGCACCAGGACACATACTTATATTACCTAAGAATCATTATGACGATATATACTCAATGGATGATAAAACAGCTGCACATGTATTTAAGGTTGCTGTTAAACTGTCTAAGGCATATAGAAAGGCACTGGATTTTGATGGGCTTAACATAGTCCAGAATAATGGTGAGGCAGCAGGTCAGACAGTATTCCACTTCCATATGCATATTATTCCAAGATATAAGAATGATACAGTTAATGTAACGTGGAAGCAGAATGAGGCAGATGCTTCAGTTATAGAGGATATTAAGAGTAAGGTTTCTGAATATCTTAAAGATTAACAGAATACTAACGTGATTGGTATAGTTATTTACGAAACGATGTACCAGAAATCACATTATAAAAACGGGAAAGGAAAAGAGTTTGTAATGATTAAGTTAAGCAAAGGTGGAGCATATCTCATTAACGGAACAGAGGTTATTGAGGATAGCCAGACAGCAGCACAGGAGGTCGCTGCAAAGACAGGTAAGAATGTAACTAAGGAAGAAGCAGCTAAGAATACTATAGCTTATGGCATATTAGATAAGCATAATACTTCTGGCAATATGGATAAGCTTAAGATTAAGTTTGATAAGATGACTTCCCATGATATTACATTTGTAGGTATTATACAGACAGCAAGAGCTTCAGGACTTGAAAAGTTCCCTATTCCTTATGTACTTACAAACTGTCATAACAGCCTGTGTGCTGTAGGTGGAACTATCAATGAGGATGACCATATGTTTGGACTTACATGTGCCAAGAAGTACGGTGGAATCTATGTGCCACCTCATCAGGCAGTTATTCATCAGTTTGCAAGAGAGATGCTTGCTGAGGGTGGAAAGATGATTCTTGGTTCAGACAGCCACACACGTTATGGTGCACTTGGTACTATGGCTATGGGTGAGGGTGGACCTGAGCTTGTAAAGCAGCTTCTTAACAAGACATATGATATCAATATGCCTGGTGTAGTTGCTATATATATGACAGGAGAACCTATGAAGGGTGTAGGTCCTCAGGACGTGGCACTTGCCATCATCGGTGAAGTATTTGCCAACGGTTATGTTAAGAATAAGGTTATGGAGTTCGTAGGACCAGGTGTTTCAAGCTTAAGTGCTGACTTTAGAATCGGTGTAGATGTTATGACAACAGAAACTACATGTCTTTCATCTATCTGGAGAACAGATGACAAGGTTAAGGAATTCTATGATATCCATGGAAGAAGTGAAAGCTATAAAGAACTGAATCCAGGCAGCGTTGCTTACTATGACGGCGTTGTATACGTTGACCTTAGTAAGATTAAGCCTATGATAGCTATGCCATTCCATCCAAGTAACACATATACTATTGATGAACTCAATGCAAACCTTGTTGATATTCTTCATGATGTAGAAAAGAAGGCACTTGTAAGTCTTGACGGACAGGTAGACTTTAAGCTTACTAACAAGATTAAAGATGGTAAGTTATATGTAGACCAGGGTATCATCGCTGGATGTGCAGGTGGTGGATTCGAGAATATATGTGCAGCAGCTGATATATTAAGAGGTCACTCTATCGGTGCTGATGAATTCACATTAAGCGTATATCCTGCAAGTACACCTATATATATGGAGCTTGCAAGAAACGGAAGACTTGCAGACCTTATGGAAACAGGTGCTATAGTAAAAACAGCATTCTGCGGACCTTGCTTTGGTGCTGGTGATACACCTGCTAACAATGCATTTTCAATCAGACATTCAACAAGAAACTTCCCTAACAGAGAAGGTTCTAAGTTACAGAACGGTCAGATATCATCAGTTGCACTTATGGATGCAAGATCTATCGCAGCAACAGCAGCTAACAAGGGCTTCCTTACAGCAGCTACAGATTGTGATGTTGAGTTTACAGGCCCAACATATCATTTTGACAGTAACATATATGCCAACAGAGTATTTGACAGCAAGGGAGTAGCAGATCCTGACCAGGAAATCCAGTTTGGACCTAATATCAAGGA
>ERZ773136.1493-NODE-1493-length-22446-cov-3.943236_pt1 | contig 22446 bp, 17 predicted proteins | sample MGYA00580855_ERZ773136 | MGnify/ENA primary metagenome ERZ773136 (study PRJEB29015, sample SAMEA2737860) | human gut metagenome | biome: human gut; feature: human-associated habitat; material: faeces | place: China | collected 2012 ... | reverse complement strand
CCCGGACGGGCGCTCAGTGATGCTCATCGACACCGTTGGTCTGGTGCGGCGGCTCCCCCACAACCTGGTGGAGGCCTTCAAATCCACCCTGGAGGAGGCAGCCAAGATGGCCGCTTCCGGTAAGATTCATTTTATCTCCAATCACAGTATGCACTGTGTAGGCCCCATGACTGGTATGATTACCCGTTCCATGCCACTGTGGGTGGTTCGTAATAAGACCTTTGGCAATTATGCCTACAGCACCTTTAACGAAGGAATCGGCAAGGTCATGCGCTTTGGCGCCAATTCCCCGGAGGTTATTGACCGCCTGCGCTGGATCCAGAATGATTTGGGCCCTGCTATGAAGAGAGCTCTCCAGGAATCCGGCCCGATTTCCCTCAAGCTCATTATTTCCCGTGCGTTGGCGATGGGCGATGAGATGCATCAGCGTAATGTGGCGGCTTCCTCGTTGCTTACCCGTGAACTGGCCCCTTACCTTGCCAATGTGGTGGAGGACCCGGCCAAGCGCTTTAAGATTCTTAGCTTCCTTTCCACCAACGATCAGTTCTTCCTGAACCTGGCGATGGCCGCCGGCAAGGCCACCATGGATCCCGTTCGTGACATTCCTCATTGCAGCGTAGTGACAGCGATGAGCCGCAATGGTACCAACTTCGGAATCCAGGTCAGCGCGCTGGGCGACCGCTGGTTCCAGGCGCCCGCCTGTATGCCGGTCGGCCTCTATTTCCCCGGTTATTCCGAAGCGGATGCCAACCCCGATATGGGCGACAGTGCTATCTGTGAGACCTTTGGAATCGGTGGCTTTGCCATGGCATCCTCTCCCGCGGTGGTGCGCTTTGTCGGCGCCGGAAATATCAGCAGCGCCATGAAGTATTCCCGCGATATGATGGAGATCACCGTTGGGGAAAACGATGCCTATGTGATGCCGACCATGGACTTTACCGGTACCGGCACAGGCATTGATATCCGCAAGGTTATTGAAACGGGTATTCTGCCTGTCATCAATACTGGTATGGCGCACAAAAAGCCTGGTGTAGGGCAGGTGGGTGCGGGTGTCGTTAAGCCTCCTATGGAGTGCTTTGAACAGGCCCTGTATGCGCTGGCCGAGTACGAAGGGGTAACCGAAGAATAATCGCAACAGATAGTTAATAAAGGAGATAACCATGAGCGATCTGAAGGAAATGATCCGGCAGGCCAATGAAGTTGCCGTCAATAAAATGAAGAATGCCCAGCCCTACTGGGTCGATATCAAGCCCGCCCATGAGGTGCTGGGAATTGACAAGTACACCCTGCTGCATGCAGGCCCACCCATTGCGTGGGAGGAGATGTGCGGCCCCATGCGCGGAGCCATTGTTGCCGTACTGAAATATGAAGGCCTGGCGGAAAATGATGAAGAAGCCCTTGCGCTGGCAGGCAGCGGTAAGATAAAATATGAACCGTGCCATCACCACAATGCCGTAGGTCCCATGACGGGTGTGACCTCCTATTCCATGCCGATGATCTGCGTGCTGAATAAGGAGAACGGCAATTATGCCTATTCCACCATCAATGAGGGCACCGGCAAGGGCATCCGCTTTGGCAGCTGCGGCCAGGATACCGTAGACCAGCTGGTGTGGCTGGAAAAGGTGCTGGGCCCGGCGCTGAAGGATGTTGTCCACACCATGGGCGGGATTAACCTAAAGATGATCATTTCTCAGGCGCTGGCCATGGGGGATGAGCTGCATATGCGCAATAATGCCGCTACCAATCTGTTTGTAAAGACCATAGCGGAAACGCTGTGCGAGGTGGTAGAAAGCCGTGCGGCGCTTACCCAGATTATGCACTTCCTGACCTGGAACAATGACCAGTTTTTCCTCAACTTTGCTATGGCGGCCAATAAGGCCTGCGCCGATGCGGCACATGGCATCGAGCATTCCACCATGGTGACCGCGATGGCCCGCAACGGCGTCAATATCGGCATCCGGGTGAGCGGCCTGGGCGACCGCTGGTTTACCGCTCCCGCAGCGGATGTGGCTGGAGCCTACTTCCCGGGCTATTCCGCGGAGGACGCCAATAAGGACATCGGTGACAGCGCCATTATGGAAACCGGCGGCATTGGCGGTATGGCCATCGCTACCGCCCCTGCCATTGTTCGCTTCCTGGGTGCTGGCAAGTACCAGGACGCTGTGAACTACACCAACAACATGTACGAAATCACCCTTTCGGAGCAGGATCAGTATGCCATGCCGGATATGGATTTCCGTGGTTCGCCCATCGGTATCGATATTCTCAAAGTAGTGGAAACCGGTATTTCCCCCATCATCAATACCGCTATTGCCTGTAAACGCCCCGGCGTTGGTATGATCGGTGCCGGTATTTCTAAGGCACCGCTGGAAATGTTCGAAGAGGCGATGGTTGCCTTTGGTGAAGCGCACGGCCTGCAATAATAACAAAAAATGATTAGCCGGCAGGCGTCGGGCCCCTATGGGGAACCGACACCTGCTGTGCTATGCTTTAATAAAGAGAAAGAACGGAGTATACTATGGAACTCAGTCCAATCCTATTATGCCTGCTGGCAGCAGTGCCGGTACTGTTGCTCATTATTCTGCTGGTGGGCTGCAAGTGGAGCGTGGGCCGCGCGGCGGTCGTTTCGGTCGCCGTAGATGCTGTAATTGCTCTATCTGCATTTGGGGCGCATCCGCTGCAAATTCTGGTCAGCGCCGCCAAGGGCGCATGGAGTTCACTCAGCATTATTCTCATCATCTGTCCGGCAATCCTTATGTACAATATCGTGCGGGAGGCTGGTGCATTTCGTGTCATTCGTGCGGGGATTCAGCAGGCCACCCCCAATAAGCTTCTGCAAATTCTCATCATCGGCTACACATTTTCGGCATTTTTGCAGGGGATCACCGGCTTCGGCGTACCGGTGGCGATCTGCGCGCCGCTCCTCATCGAAATAGGTGTTTCTCCGCTCTGGGCGCTTGCTATTGCCCCTTTGGGCGAGGCGTGGGGCAACACCTTCGGTACGCTCAGCGCTGCATGGGATGCGCTGGCGGCGCAGGCGGGCTTGAACGAAGCCATGCCCCTTTACTGGCAAAGTGCTTTGTGGACCGCTGCGCTGCTCTTCGCAATGAATCTTGTTTCCGGATTACTGGTCTGCTGGTTTTACGGCAGGGGCGCAGCACTTCGCCGCGGATTGCCCGCTGTACTGGTGCTCAGTCTGGTGCAGGGCGGCGGGGAACTGCTGATGAGTCAGGTCAATACCACACTCTGCTGCTTTATTCCCTGCTGTCTGGCTTTGGTGGTAACGCTTCTTTTGGGGCGGCTTCCACTTTACAATACACCGTGGGAGCTGGAAAACAGCCGTGCCATGGAGCCGTCGCGCGGAACGCTTTTGTCGGAACAGGCGCCGCAGGGCATGGGGATCCTGCACGCCTTTTCCCCTTACCTTGTCATGACGGCCTTTTCACTGGTCTGCCTGCTCATTCCTTCGGTCAAGCGGGCGTTGGCGGGTGTTTCCGTTTCGCTCCATATTCCTGCCGTTGTCAGCGGCGGTACAGCCATTACCGAGGAGGTCAGCGGCTTTTCTCCGCTCAGCCTCACCAACGCGGGTGTGTTCCTGTTTTTGGCGGCAGGCTTTGGGTTCTTCTATTTTCGGCGTCGGGGCTGGCTTACAGCGGGCAGCGGGCAGCAGATCCTGCGGGACAGCCTGAAAAAAGCATGGCCCTCCTCTGTTTCGGTTATGGTGTTTCTGGTGCTTGCCAATATTATGAGCGGCACCGGCCAAACTGCTGCCTTGGCGGGTGGATTTTCCGCGGTATTTGGGCCATACTATGCGGCGCTGGCAGCGCTGGTGGGAATGCTCGGCTCCTTTATCACCGGCTCCAATATGTCCAGCAATATCCTGTTTGGCAGCTTCCAGATGACGACGGCAGAACTGGTGGGCTTGCAGCCTGCCCCTATTCTGGCGGCACAGACCGTGGGCGGCAGCGCCGGCAGCCTCATCAGCCCCAGCAAAATCGTTCTAGGAGCTACAACAGCCGGCCATCCGGAAATGGTTGGTGCTATCATCAGAAAGCTGCTGCCGGTGGCACTGCTGTTCTCGCTCACCTCCGGTGCGGTAGTATTGCTTAGCGGACTGATACTGGGTTAAAAAAATATTGGTATACAAAAAAGACTGTGGGTATGATATACTTAACTTATATCATGTCCACGGTCTTTTTATAGGAGGGGGATATCATGTATACCATCGGTTCATTCCTGCGGGAAGAGGAACTGACCGGATTAAAGCTTATGACGGATACCGCCGATCTGCAGGCGGAAATCACCAATATCAATATTATCGATAATCCCGATTCCTACGATTGGCTTTCCTCCGGGGATTTTTTGCTGACCACCGGCTATTTTCTTCGGGATGATGAGGCTATGCAGCGGCAGCTTGTATGGGAGCTTTCGGAACTGGGTTGTGTGGGGCTGGCCATTAAAACCCGCCGCTATTTGGATGTGATTCCGGAGGCGATGCTGGAGGAAGCGAACCGGCTGGGCTTCCCGCTCATCAATATCCCAGTCCAGTATCCTCTCAGCAAGATCTGCAAGGTGGTGTTTGGCCGGCTTTCCGGCGGTGGGGTGGAAAAGGCCGACCGCTTTGTTTCGCTTTATCATTCCATCACCGAGAGCATGCTGGAGGCAGATGGCGTTTTCCGGATGCTGGGCGTCCTTAGCGACTTTATCGGTAATGCGGTGCTGCTGCTGGGTGCCAAGTGGGAGCTGATGGCCTATGCCGAAAATGCTGGAAACCCAATGCCGCTTTCGCGGTATCTCCCACTGCAAAAGGGGGAGGTTATTTTCCCAGAGAGCATTACCGGCAATATGCCTTCGGATTTTTCCAAATATGCCAAGGCCATCAAACGGGTCTTTTCCGCTGGGCAGGAGCGTGCGGTCTGCCGTATACTGCCGGTTTCCGGCGGCAATGCCCTGTTTGGTTACTTGGTGGTGTGGGAGACCGGCCGCAAAATGCAATCGGTGGAATATCTGGCCTTGGAGATCGCGGCCTCTTCCTTGGCGCTGGAGCGCTTCCGCACCCGCCAGATCGAGGAGATCCGGATGCATATCCGGCAGGACTTCTTTGACGATTTGCTCAGCGGCAAGCTCCATTCTGCCGAGGAGGTGGGCAGCATTGCCGGGATGCACAATATGGACGCCGAGGGGACCTATCTCTGCATGGTCACTAAGCTGGACAGCGCCGCCCGCGGGACCGAAAACTATGTGGAAATGCAGGATGCCTTCCTGCGCATCAAGGACCGTATGATCGCCCAGATCGGGGAACTTTCCCGCGAGGAGGGCCGCAGCTGCATCTCTATTCATCGTGGCAGCCTTATTATCACCTTTCTGCGCATTGTCCATACCGAACCGGACCAGCGCATTAGTGAGGAAAATCGGCGGTTTATCCAGCGGCTTTACCACCGTCTGCATGCCATCACACAGCAGTATGTCCTCAATATCGGTGTGGGGGAGCCGACCGCCCGTCTTATCAATGTGCGCCGCAGCTTTACCCAGGCGCAGGAGGCTATCCGGGTCTCCGGCAATTTGCGCAGCGTGGCAGGGGTGCATTTTTACGAGGACCTCATCATCTATCAGCTGCTTAGCAGCGGAGTGGAAAATGAAAAATCCGCCGAGCTTTATACGCTGTCTATCCGCAGTCTGGTAGAGTATGATAAACAGAACGCGACCAACATGGTGGAAACGCTGGACTGTTACTTTGCCTGCAACTGTAATGTTAGCGAAACAGCCAAAGCCCTCTTCATCCATCGCAACACCCTCATTTACCGCATTGATAAGATCAAATCTATTCTGGGGAGGGATCTCAAAGATTCCGAAGAGCGTCTGCTGCTGCAGCTGGGCCTGCGGGTCTATCAGGTGCGGCAGATTCGTGAAGCGGCCGCCAATTCTTGAGCTTGACCGCGGGAATGTTTTTCTCTCTACTGCCATACAAAAGAGCAGGAGGGGGAGTTTGCATGAAAAGATGGATGACCCTGCTGCTGGGGTGCCTGCTGCTGTGCACCGCCTGTGGAAAAAAGGAACTGTTAGGATCCATTGCACTGCGGGAAGATACCAACCCGGAGCAGATGATAGAAGAGCTTTCCCAGCGGTATGATTTGCCGGAAAGTATGCTGCTGGAATCTGCCGCGGACCTGGCAGCACTGCTGCAAATAAAGGAAAAGTACCTGCTGTTGGGTTGTGGGCGTATTGCAGCCCCGGAGGACAACCCACAGCAAATACTATTGGCGCAGGCGGCCCCGGGCAAAACGGAAAAGGTGACTGCCACCCTGCAAAAGCGTCTGGAGACAGTACAGCGGGCATTTCCCGGGTATCCTTCGGCGCAGGCCGGACGGGTCATTACAGCAGGGGATTATGCTCTTTTGGTCATCGTCACCGCCGATGATATGGATACTGTGCAGCAGGAGATTATGGATTATTTTATCGGAGGGAAATAGCAAGAAAAAATGGTTGCACACGAACTTAAATTCGTGTATAATATCTTAGTAGGCCATGACAGGTCGTGCAAAGGCAGCCTTTGTCATGCGGAAATCTGGTCCTGTGCGACGCAGTGCTGTGAACCATGTCAGGCGGGGAACCGAGCAGCATTAAGCAGTATTTGCGGGTGCCGCAGCCAACCGGGTTTCCGTATGATAAAGGCTGTCTTTTATTATAGTGGGGGAGGGGAAAACAGAATGTATCAGGCACTTTACCGCAAGTGGCGTCCCCGCACCTTTGAGGAAGTGGTGGGGCAGGAGCATATCACCACCACGCTGAAAAACGAGATGCTCCAGGGCAAGCCTGCCCATGCGTATCTGCTGATGGGCAGCCGTGGCACCGGCAAAACCACCTGCGCCAAGCTCATCGCCAAGGCGGTGAACTGCCGCAACCCGGTGGATGGCAGCCCCTGCGGCCAATGTGACTGCTGCCGCGGCGTGGATAACGGCAGCCTGGTGGATGTAGTGGAGATTGATGCCGCCAGCAATAACGGCGTGGATAATATCCGTGACCTGCGGGAGGAAGCCGTTTTTCTGCCCAATATCGCCAAATACCGCGTTTATATTATCGATGAGGCGCATATGCTTTCCGTCGGGGCGGTCAATGCCCTGCTCAAGATTATGGAGGAGCCGCCGGAGCATGTGATCTTCATTCTGGCTACCACCGAAGTACACAAAATTCCTGCCACTATTCAGTCCCGCTGTCAGCGGTTTGATTTTAAGCGTATTGCGCCGGAGGTCATCCGGGATAGGCTGCTTTTCATTGCCGGGCAGGAGGACATGACCTTGACGGAAGAAGCCGCGGCTCTCATTGCCCGTATTGCCGATGGCGGTATGCGTGATGCCCTTTCTCTCCTTGATCTTTGCTGGGCACACGCCCATGATATCACCGTGGAGGCCGTCAGCGAAGCGGCCGGGCTTGTGGGGCAGGATTATCTTTTTGAGATCGCCGATGCTGCCGCGACGGGGGATTTTACAGGCGCAATGGATGCCATGGAGCGCCTGGCCGGACAGGCTGTAGAATATGACCGCCTGTGCAGTCAATTGATCAACCATTACCGCAACCTGTTGGTGGCAGCTACCGCTCGCGATCCCGAACAACTTATTGTCTGCCTGCCACAGACGCTGGAACAGTATAAAAAGCAGGCGGCCTCCTTTACCCCGGCCGCGCTGATGGATGCCATCAGAACGCTGCAGGATACCCAGGCCGCTATGGCCCGCAGCACCAGCCGCCGTGCCGAGATGGAATTGGCCCTCTTAAAGCTCAGCGACCGGCGGGTAAGCCCCAGCCGGGAAGCGCTGGTCGCCCGCATCGAGGAGCTGGAAGCCAAGCTCAACCGGTTGTTGGCGGAGGGAATCCGCCCCGCTCCGGCCCCGGCGCAGCAGCCAACTGCCGGAGGAATGTTCCAGCCACAACAAGAGGAACCGGCCGAACCGGAGCAGGTAGCGCTGCCAGGCATGGAGCCGCCCCCGCAGCAGGAGGAAGCAGCCCCACCGGCTGCAAAGCCTGCCGCTACCCCGGTGGAGCCAATGCCGGAGGAACAGTGGCTGCAGGTGCTGGATCGTCTTGGCGTCATCAATAAGATGCTGGCAGGTGCCCTGCAAGGCAGCCATGCCCATTTCCGCGGGCAGACTGTCCTCATCGAGTGCGATAAGCCCATCTTCCTGGAGATGATGCGCAGCAATGACTTCACTCGTCAGAGCCTAAAGCGAGCTATCGCCGAAGTGACCGGTGTAAAATACGGTGTGGGGCCTTACACCGCTGCGCCCAAGGCAACCACCCTGCAGAGTTCTCCGTTGGAGGATCTCATCAAGCAGGCAGAGGGAATGGGCATCCCGGTTACCAGAGAATAATAACCAAAAAGGAGAACCAATATGAAAGCAAGAATCCCCCAGGGCGCCGGTGGCGCCGGTAATATGAACCAGATGATGCAGCGGATGCAGAAGATGCAGGAGGAAATGACCCGTGCCCAGGCGGAACTGGAAGAAAAGGTCTACCATGTTTCTGCTGGCGGCGGCAATATTGAAGTTGAAATCAATGGCAAAAAGGAAGTGACATCTGTTACCCTTAAGCCGGAAGTAGTTGATCCTGATGATGTCGAATTTTTGCAGGATCTGATCCGGGAAGGTGTCAATGAGGCCATCCGTGCCTGCACCGCCGATGCAGAGCAGACCATTGGGGCCATTACCGGCGGATTGGATCTGGGCTTGTAAAAGTTGCCGTCCCAAGGAAAGGAGAGAATCGCATGGATTCCACTGCAGCGCCGCTGCAAAAGCTGATTGAGCAGTTTGCCCGTCTGCCGGGCGTTGGCCGCAAGATGGCCCAGCGGGTCGCCTTTTATGTGCTGGATCTGCCGGAGGACAAGGCCAAGGAATTTTCCTCCGCCATTCTGGAAGCCAAGAGCAAGATCAAAAAGTGTTCCGTTTGCGGCAACTTTACCGAAGGGGAGCTTTGCCCCATCTGCTCGGCTAAAGGACGGGATACCTCCCTCATCTGTGTGGTGGAAGACCCACGCGATGTACTGGCCTTTGAGCGCACCCGGGAATACAATGGAGTCTATCATGTGCTGCATGGGCTCATTTCCCCCATGGATGGCATCGGTCCGGATCAGCTCACCATCAAGGAGCTGCTGGCCCGCATAGCCAAAGGCGATGTCAGCGAGGTCATTATGGCTACCAACCCCACCGTGGAGGGGGAAGCGACCGCAATGTATATTGCCAAGCTGCTCAAGCCCCTTGGTGTCAAAGTCAGTCGGTTAGCCTACGGCATCCCCGTGGGCGGTAACCTGGAATACGCCGATGAGGTGACCCTATGGCGTGCCATGGAGGGCCGCAGCGAGCTTTGATCTTCCCCTTGACAAATCGAAATTTTGTGATATGATGTGATTCCACCGAAGGAAAGGAGTGACTGCGCATGGCAGAAAAGCAGGGAATCAAGCAGATCGCCGCCAACCGCCAGGCGCGACACGAATACTTTGTGGAAGAATCCATGGAAGCCGGCATCGAACTGTTCGGTACCGAGGTAAAAAGCCTGCGGAACGGCGGATTGAATCTCAAGGACAGCTGGTGCAGCTTCGAAAAAGGGGAGCTCTTTGTGCGTCAAATGCACATCAGCCCCTATGAGAAGGGCAATATCTTTAACCGTGATCCGCTGCGGCCCAAAAAGCTGCTGCTACACCGCAAGGAGCTGAACCGTTTGTATGGTTTGGTAAAACAGCAGCAGGGGCTTACCCTTATCCCGCTCCAGGCATATTTTAAGGGCAGCCGGGTCAAGATAGAACTGGGTGTGTGCCGCGGTAAAAAGCTGTATGATAAGCGTGCCGATGCCGCCAAGCGTGATGCCCAGCGGGATATCGAACGCGCCATGCGCGGCCGCGGTTAAGCCAAAAAGTGAATATGGGGGCGTACCGGTTTCGACGGGGACTGAGAAACAGGGTAAGCGAGTAGAGGCGCTCGACCTCTATAAAACGGGCAACCTTAAAGATAAACGCTAACACTGATTACGCGTACGCTGCTTAATTAAGCAGCCGTCCGACTGCGGAGGACCACGGCCGCGGGAGGGCGTCGATGAGTGGTGAACGATCACGGGAAGGGCTCCGGGCCTGTGATTGTATCAGGAGCTACTAAAGCCTTCAGCCTGCTGTCCGGCGGGAGGCGGAGGGAATGCTAAAAGAGCAGCTACACTCGTAGAAAGCCGTGCGGACTGGTTTTCGGACAGGAGTTCGACTCTCCTCGCCTCCACCAAAAGTCCACCGTAATTCTGATAGAATTACGGCGGACTTTTTATATTGATATGTTATATTGAGTTTGATAAAGTCAGGGTTTATGGAGGTGATAAGAATGAAATGTGCGCTTGCAGCCGTTGGATTTATCAATGAAGATATCGAGTATAACAAAGCAGTTCTCGCTGATACACTTAGAAAATGTGCGGGAAGGGCGGATGTTGTTATCTTCGGAGAAGCATTTCTTCAGGGCTTTTATGGCATAAATTTTATAGCCGAACATGATATAGCGGTATCTATTTCTTGTGATGATATGATTATTCGCGAAATATGCAGTATGGCCAAAGAGTACACCATTGCAGTATCCTTTGGATTCATTGAGAAAGATGGTGATGTGTTTTTCAGTTCACAGATGACAATAGATAAAAATGGCCAAATCATAGATTTATATCGTCGAGTATCTCCGGGCTGGAAAGAGTCGTTTGCGGGAAAAGAATACTGTGAGGGTGATGGGTTTCACACATTTCACCTTCTCGGTAGGGTGGTTGCCGTTGGGTTATGCGGAGACCTTTGGTATGAAGAAAACATCACTCGTCTGAACGAGTTGGAACCGGATATCGTTTGGTGGCCTGTCTATACAGATTATAACTATTTAGAATGGAACAATACAGTAAAGTTTGAATATGCCAAACAGGCCGGCAAAATAAATGCCCCCGTTTTTTATGTCAATTCGGTATGCATGGATAAACCCGATAATCGCGAAATTGCCAAAGGCGGTGCTGCTTTGTTTGATAAGAGCTTCATAAAAGAGGAATTACCGGCAGGAAATGAAGGAGTCCTTATTGTTGAGGTTTAGTCCATATTCCATTGCCATTCACGCATGGCGGAAAAGCTAGGATTTTTGGCGGCTATTCTAACGAGAAAAGTAAACTAGTAGATGGGTCCATTTGTGCCATCTCAAAATTTCTAATCAAATAAAAAAGAACCCCTTGGGGGGGTCTTTTTTTGCATATTACGCTCCCGCAGGGGGCTTTTTATTTATTCATCTTCTGCTTCGGGGGTGAAAAGCTCCTTCGCGACTTCCAACACCGAATCCAGACAGGAATTATCCAGTCGGTTCCAAATGAGATATCGGTTAAAGTATTTTTCGCCCTTCAGTGGGATAAACCGCACCGCGTCGGTGGCGGAAATGGGCTGGTGTTCCTTGTACAGCACGGTGATGCCTACACCGCAGGCCACCATCATCAGCAGGGAGGAAACCGTCTCCGCTTCTCCCACGATATTGGGAGAAAACCCGCCGGCTGAGGCGTGGTCAATAATGGACTGATACCCGGCAATGGAGGAAGAACGGGAGATAGCGATAAAGTTTTCATACCGCAGCTCGCTAAAGGAGACTTCCTCCCGGTCCGCCAGAGGATGAACGGAGGATATCACTACATAGTCCATCCGGCGGTCCACCAGCAGATACTTGCTTTCGGCGCTTCTGGGGCGGCCGCTGGCAATGATTACATCCACCAGGTCGTCATCCAGCGCCCGCAGCAGCCGGGTTGGGGTATTAAATTTCAGCTCAATATGAATACCGGAGTGCTTTTCAGTGATGGCACGCACCAGCTTTACCGCCAATGGCTCAAAGGAATCGATCGGGACTCCCAGCCGTACCCGTCCTACAATGCTTTGGGAGGCGGTCAAGGCATTCTGTACGCCATCCTGGTAGGTGCTTATGATTTTGCGGCACTCTTCGGCAAATACCCGCCCCGCCGGGGTCAGAGAAACGGTGTGAGTGGTGCGGTTCACCAGCTTAATCCCCAGCTCCTTTTCCAGCGAGGAGATGCTTCGGCTTAGGGCTGGCTGGGTGATATACTGCTGGCTGGCCGTCTGGGTAAAGTTAAGCGACTGAGCTAACGCGTAGTAACATTCCAATTGAAAGATCGTCATGGTTTTGCGTGTCCTCCATTCGTTTTGGCCACAGTATTCTCTTTGTTTTCCCTAATATTCTACCATGCGAGAAAGAGGAAAGCAACCAAATACAATATACAAAAATCCGTCAAATCGCTGGAATCATGTGCTTTTTGCACAAATATAACGAACAATATCACAGCACTTTGACTGTTATGCAAAAACAGCATCAATCAAGGTCGTTTCTTGGCATTTCACAATTTCGTCATACTTGGTTATCATGGAAGCGTAGATTAAGCTTCCGGAAGCGAATCTTGTGTGTTTTTGGGGGTCGGCCGCCCCCGGAGCGCGAAAAATGATTCTGGCGCGAAAGTATCGCGCCGCAGGAGGATTTATCATGACTAGACAGCTTCTCAAGGGCATCCGTGTGCTTGATTTCACCGACTTCCTGGCAGGTCCCTACTGTGGTATGTATCTGGCCGATATGGGCGCCGATGTTATCAAGGTGGAAAACCTGACCACCGGCGGCAACTTCGTCCGCAACGCGCGCCCTTTGGAAAAAAATAGTGGACTGAGCATGTATTTCCAGAATCTGAACCGCAATAAGCGCGGTGTTGCCATCAACCTCAAAACAGAGGACGGAAAAAAACTGTTCAGCGAATTGGTAAAGAGCGCTGATGTACTACTGGAAAACAACCGTCCCGGTGTTATGGGCCGTTTGGGCTTCAGCTATGAAGAGTGCAAAAAGCTGAATCCGCGCCTGGTTTATGCTTCTATCTCCGGCTTTGGCCAGTATGGTCCCAATGCCAATCGTCCCGGCTACGATCTCATCGGCCAGGCTATGGGCGGCAGCATGAGCATCACCGGCTGGCCGGGCAGCGAGCCCACCCGTGCCGGTATGGCCATCGGTGATCTGTTCGGCGGTCTGAATGCCGGCTTCGCCATCTGCGCTTCTCTGTATAACCGTGAAAAAACCGGCGTAGGCAACCACATCGATGTCGCCCTCGTCGATTCCATCTTCTCCGGCATGGAAGCCAAGATGATGCAGTATGTTTACACCGGCGTCAGCCCTGTCAAGACCGGCAATAAGTACATCACCTCCGCCCCCTATGATTCCTTCAAGGCCAAGGACGATTATTTCGTCATCGCCTCCGGCACCGATAAGCATTTTGAAAAGCTTTCCGCTGCCATGGGTATGCCGGAACTGGCCCAGGATCCCCTGTACTGCGATACCGAGTCCCGCAAGAAGAACGCGGATTCCCTCAAGGAGATCATCGAAAAGTGGACTGCCGATAAAACCGTTTCCGAGGTCTGCAAGATCATCGATGAGGCAGGTATCCCTGTAGCGCCCATTTATAACTGCGAGCAGGCCGCCAACGATAAGAACATCGTGGAAGTGCGTGAGATGCTCGTCAAGGTTCCCGCGCCTGTTAAGCACCCCGATGCTCCCAAGGAGCTGACCGTCATTGGTAACCCCCTCAAGATGGAGGAAGCCCCCTGCGTCTATTACAAGGCCGCTCCGGATCTGGGCGAGAACAACGAAGAGATCTTTGAGTCCCTCGGCTTCACTAAGGAACAGCTCGAAGCGTTCCGTGCCGAAGGCGTCATCAACTGATAACTGACAAGGAGGGTACAAGTTTATGTCACTTCCTAAAGAGGTCCATATCCAGGAATGCTGCCCCCGTGATGGTTGGCAGAACCACGCGGAGTTCATTCCTACCGATGTCAAGATCAAGTACATCCGCCGTATGATCGATTGCGGTGCCAAGGAGCTGGAAGTTACCAGCTTCGTCAATCCCAAGGTCATGCCCCAGATGGCCGATGCGGCCGCCGTGTTCGAGGCGATCAAGCCCTACGCTGCCGAAAAAGGCTGCACACTCAGCACCCTGGCCCTCAATAAGCGCGGTGCCGATGACGCCGTCGCGGCCGGATCCCATATGCTGTCTTTCGTGGTCAGCGCCAGCGAAGAGCACAACCTCCGCAATTCCCGCCGCACCATTCAGGAGAGCATGGCTCAGTTCAAGGAGCTGGCCTCCCAGCAGACCGGCGATGTTCGCATCCAGCTGGCCCTGCCCTGTGTGTTCGGTTCTCCCTTTGGCGATGAGATCCCGCTGGAGCGCCTGGATTGGATCGTGGAAGAGGCCCACAGCGTCGGTGTGGAGTACTTTGGCCTGGCCGATACCTCCGGTATCTCCACCCCCACCCACACCCGGGAAGTCCTCCGCCACATGATCGGCCTGGTCGGCGCAGATCACATCTGTGCGCACCTGCACGATACTCACGGCATGGGCATTGCCAATGCCTTTGTAGCCCTGGAAGAAGGCGTCACCCACTTTGATACCTCCCTGGCGGCCATGGGTGGCTGCCCCTTCGCCCCTGGCGCCAAGGGCAATATCGCCACCGAAGACCTCGTAAATATGTGCGAGAAGATGGGCATTCACACCGGTTATAATCTGGAAATGCTCACCCAGACCGCCCGCGATATGTGCGAGGAGATCCACGCCCATCTGGGCGGCAGTATGGCGCTGGCCTGCCACGGCTAAGATGCCGTTAATTCCCGGCTTTCCTTCCCGCACGGTTGCGGTACAATTAGGTCATATGTGAGAGATCACATGAGATAAAAATTCGGACAAAAAAGAAAGGAAGAAAATCATGAAAAGAAGTATCATCGCACTGATTATGGCACTGGCTATGATCCTGACCCTGGTTGCCTGCGGCAATAACAACGGCGACAACAACAATGGTGGCAACGATGTTAAGGCCATTCAGCTGAGCCTGGGCCACACCAACAACACCGATCACCATTATCAGGTCCTCGCTGAATCCTTCAAGAAGATTGTTGAAGAGAAGTCCAATGGACAGCTCATCATCAATATCTTCCCCGCCGAGCAGCTCGGTTCCGGCTCCGAGATGCTGGAGTCCGTTAAGTCCGGTACCCAGGATATGGTTCTGGATCCCGATGCTTACCTCGCCAACTATGATCCGCTGTTCAATGTTATCGCTATGCCCTATGCGTTCACTTCCTGGGATCATGTTCTCACCTTCGCTGATAGCGATGTAGCTGCTACCCTCAATACCGCTATCGAAAAGCAGGGCATGACCATCCTGGGCTGGGCTGCCAATGGCTTCCGTGTTGTTACCTCCAATAACGAGATCAACAGCCCCGCCGATTTCTCCGGCTTGAAGGTTCGCGTCGGCTCCGCTAAGCTCATCGCTGATATGCTGACCGCCCTGAACGCCAACCCCACCACCCTTTCCATGAGTGATACTTACAGCGGTCTGCAGACTGGCATCGTTTCCGCTCAGGAAAATCCCACCTCCAATATCATCGGCAGTAAGTTCTATGAGGTTCAGAAGTATCTAGCTGTTACCCATCATCAGTATGTTTCCGAGCCCCTCATCATGAACAAGGCCAAGTTCGATAGCCTGTCTCCCGAGCTGCAGCAGATCCTGCTGGATGCTGCCAAGGAAGTTTGCGCTGCTGATGTTAAGAGCGTTTCCGAGTCCGAAGCTTCCGACCTCAAGTTCATTGAGGAGCAGGGCGTTACCATCACCTATCCCGATCTGACCGCTTTCGAAGAGGCTCTGGCTCCTGTAACCGAGTCCTACTGCAAGCAGTACGGTGATGAGTTCACCGCCCTGTACAACCAGCTGAAAGGCTAACTGATTGAGTCATCTCCACGGCAGAGCCGGGCACACCCGCCCGACTCTGCCCCTCCTCAAGTTCTCTTATCAGTAAAGGAGTAATTCTATGTTCCGTAAAACGCTGAAAGCTGCGGTCGGAGCCTTCAACAAGGTCTGCAATCTCCTTTTGGGCATTGTCATGGTCGCCATGTTCCTGGTTCTGCTGCTGCAGATCATTTCCCGCTTTATCGCGTTCGTTCCACTGCCTTGGTCGCAGGATCTCATCGTATTCCTGCTAATCTGCAGTGTGTTCCTGGGGGCCTGCACTGCTACGGCCAATAATAAGCAGATTCGCTTGGAATTCTTCGTGGATCTGTTGCCCAAAAAGCTCACCAAAGTCATCCTCATCATTGCTGATCTCATCAGCATTGCGTTCCTGGTGGTCGTTACCTCCCAGGCCTTCCAGTTGACAGGCGAGAATATGCATGTTATTGTTGGCTCTTCTCCCATCACTTATGGCTGGTACTACTTTGTGGTAGGCATTGGTGCCGTTGGCATGATCCTTAACTTCATCCTCCTCATTGTAGACCGCTTCGCTGATCTCTTCGCCAAAAAAGGAAAGGAGGAAGTCACCGCATGACTGCATTCCTGTTGATTTCCACCGGCATTCTGCTCCTTATCGCTGTTCCTATCGGCATGGCGATGGGCACCGCCTCTCTGCTCACCATTCTGCAGGGCGGCACTCTCAATGCGCTTATCATCACCCAGAAGCTCCTCAGCGGCGTCAGCAAGTTCTCTCTGCTGGCTATTCCCATGTTCACCCTGGCCGGTGAAGTCATGACCCTGGGCGGTGTTTCCGATAAGCTCATCTACCTGGCCAACCGTGTGGTAGGCCGGTTCAAAGGCGGCCTTTCCATGGTCACCACTTTGGCTTGCATGTTCTTCGGCGCTATCTCCGGTTCCGCTACCGCTACGGCCGCTGCCATCGGCGGCATCATGGTAGAGCCCATGGAAAAAGCCGGTTATAAGAAAGAATACACCGCAGCTGTTATCGCTTCCTCCGGTCTGCTGGGCCTCATTATTCCTCCCAGCGGCACCATGCTCATGTATGCCATCGTCGCTGATGTCTCCGTCCTGGAGATGTTCACCGGCGGTATCATCCCCGGCATCATCATGGGCCTCAGCCTTATGGTCGTCGAGTACTTCCGCGCCAAGAGAAACGGCTACGGCACCTCCGAGCTGGATATTGCTGAGTTCCATACCCAGAGCAAGGCCAAGATCGTTATTCAGAGCTTCCTGGCGCTGCTGTCCCCGGTCATCATCCTGGGCGGTATTTACAGCGGCAAGTTCACCGCTACCGAAGCCGCCGGCGTATCCGTTCTGTACGGTTTCATCATTGGCTACTTTGTGTTTAAGCAGCTCAATATCAAGAAAGCCTATGAGGCCTGCGTCAAGACCGGCGTCAGCACCTCTATGATCCTGTTCCTCATCGGTGCGGCTGCCGTATTCGGCTGGATGCTCACCATGCAGCAGATCCCCAATCAGATCGTTGCTGCCATCAGCGGCATCACCGATAGCCCCGCTGTCGTTCTGCTGCTCGTCAATCTGGCCCTGTTTGTGGCCGGCGCCCTGCTGGATAATGTCGCCGCCATCACCCTGCTCACCCCCGTTTTGGTCCCGCTGATCAGCGCTTATGGCATCGATAAGACCTTCTTCGGTATTATCATGATCATCAACCTCTCCATCGGCCAGATCACCCCGCCCATCGGCATGAACCTCTTCGTCTCCTCCAGCATCTGCGAAGTTCGCCTGGAGAAGGTCATCCGGCAGGTACTGCCCTTCCTGGCGGTTCTCATCGTCGATCTGTTCCTCTTCACCTACATCCCCGGCATCGTCACCGTGCTGCCCAATGCACTGCTGCACTGATTCCGGAATTTAGCACGGGCCATACTCCGGTCGGTTTTCCGGCCGGAGCTTCCCTGCATCTTATCCCAATAGAACGGAGGCACCAGCCATGCTGTTTTTCCTGCTTTTCATCGTGCTTATGCCCGCCCTTACCTATGCGGATTACCGCCTGTACGGCAAAAAGATGGAAGAGACCCTGGCCGCCCAGCCGGATTACGACCAAAACCGCGAAAACTACGATGCCCTCTTAAAAAAGCTCGTCCAACGGCAGAAAAAAACCGATACCCTCGTCTGCGCCGTGCTGTGCATTGTGGCCTTCATCTTGGGCGTCTATACCTCCACCGCCGGCGGCATTATGTAACGGTTAATAATATTTGAGGATGCCATATATTCCCATTCTTAGCAAAAAGCCTTCCATCGCGGGGGCTTTTTGTGCACTTTTTAGGGCGTTTCTGCAATTCACACCGCTTTGCCCGCATTTCGCCCCCTGGGCGAAAAATACCCCCTTTTAGGGGGTATTATGGGGGTTGAAAGTAGGGCCTCTGCGCCCAGTAAAACCACAATTTTAAGAAAAATGAAAAGGAGGCCCACCCCCATGAAAAAACGCCTGCTCAGCGCCCTGCTCGCGCTGGCTTTAGTCTTTGTCCTACTCCCCACCACCGCCCTGGCGGGAGTGACAACAGGGTCAGATTATGATATTTCCATCAACGGAAAAAAATATGTATTTAGTGATAGTGAAACTTGCTATTTTAAGAGTAGTTTTACAACCACTGAACCGAGCAGTCCTTATCTTAAGCTCACTAAAAGCTCTGATACAATAACCGTCACTGTCAGCGGTTATGTAACAGTATCTGATATTAGTGTTCACAATAATTCCTCAACCCAAGATAAGATAAACCTCATTATCAAAGGCAATAAGGGGAGCACTCTTAACATCGAGTGCAAAGACACTTATGGTGCGGCGCTTGAAACATATCAAAGTGGTGATATCACCATTAAGGGTGGCATCACAGTAAATGCCAATTTTAGCGCCAACAACACAAATAGAAATACTGATTGTCATGGAATTAGTGCATCGAAAAACCTTATTATTACAGGTAAGGGTACAACGGTGAACGCAGTAAATGCGGATCATGATGCGGCGGCAGTTAAAGTAGGCGGTAACATCACCGTTTCCGATGGCGCACAGCTTAATGCCACCAACAAATATTACGGCAGCAATAATACTGATAAAGCCTATGCCATTAAGTGTGGCCAGCTCTCCATCTCCGGAGAAAACACAAAAGTCACCGCTAAAACCAGCAATGGCAAACAAGCCATCAGCGGCACAGTAAGCAATGGTGATAAACTTACCTTCAAAGTCCAGCTTTATTTAGCTAGTTCGACATTGTATCAACAACCAATGGACAAAGCCCTCAAATATACGCATGTAGAAATTACCCAAGCTCCCACCGACCCTTATGTTCTCATCGCTGGCGAACCTGCTATTATGGACCAAGAAACGCCCATCCCCGGTGGCACTGGTACCTACCTCTACAAAAAGACATTATATGAAGGCAGATTCCTCACCCTCAAAGGCGTTGACATCACCGGTACTAGTAGTGGCCCTGCCCAAGCAATCCGGTTCGGCGAAAACGGTTACTACACCATCAAGCTGGAAGGTGAAAACAAAATAAGCGGTTTCAGCAGCGGCATTGTTGCTCCTAATGTTTCTGGCGTTAATGATGTCAAGGTTGTCCTCTCCGGCTCCGGCAGCCTTGATATCTCCGCTAATCAATATGCCATCGATATGCAGGTGGGCAATCTCAAATTTGAAAATACTGGCGAGATAAAGCTAACGACCGGTTATGTATTTACTCTTCCGCTTAACGCTCTCCGTGTTAAATCTGGCAGCATTATCATCGATAATACCAAGTACGACATAGTAGGTGTAAAACAAGATAAGGATGGAACACGCGAGGACATTAGTGACAACCCGAATCTTGACACCATCCTCAAGGGCACTAGCACTGATAAAGACCTCTATTTCAAGTCTATCACTATCACCCCTGCCGCCGCCAAGCCTTCCACCATCAGCTACAACGGAAAAACTCTAAAGCAGGGCGAAACTATTACTGATAGAAACGGCGGCACCGCTACCGTAGACAGGGAAAACAATACCATCACCTTGAATAACTTCAATGGCACGGCCCTCTCGTTCGATGCCACCCTGGCCGACAGCACCCTGGTCCTCGAGGGCACCAGCACCCTTTCCTCCATCGTAACCACGCAAATGGGCCTCACCATCTCCGGCTCCGGCTCTCTTACCGTCGGTTCCATCAAGGTGCATAACCAAAAGACTTCTTCTGATGACAAACCCAACCTCACCATCACCGGCGGCGCTCATGTTACCGTCGGTACCGCTGAACTCACCACCAGAGCCATCGATATCGATGGCGACCTCACCGTAACCGGTGCCACCCTCACCGCCACCAGCAACTCCAATAATGTTCCCACCGTCCAGGTCGGCGGTGATGCCACCTTCACCGGCAGCACCGTCACCATCACCAATAACAGTCCCACACAGGGCGAACAATACAAAGACAGCAATGCAGCCTCCTCCGCCCTCCATGTCAATGGCGCTGTCACCATCTCCGGCGGCACAGTAACGGCAGAAGCCAAAGCTGGCGGCAACGCCATCCGTGCGGTTGGCAATATCACCGTTAGCAATGATGCCACTGTCACCGCCAAAAACAATTCTCAGTACTTCAATGCCATCACAGCTGGTAGTGCTACAGGCGGTGAAGTTAATACTCTGTATAATCTCATCGTCAGTGGTGAAAATACCCGCATTACCGCCACCAATGCTCATGACAATAATTTGACATACGGCGGCGCAATCAATGCCTATATCAAGAACGCTAATGAAGGGCATTACTTGCAGGTAGGTACCGATACAAAAGCCATTGCCCCCAATGTCAAAACTACCGTCAGGAACAATAGCCTCACCATCACCCGCGGTGATGAAGTTGCCCGTACCGAGTCCCCTGTTGTCATCGCTGGCACCACCCTGCGGAATGACACCTACTATACCATCACCAATGGCAGCACAGTAGCCGAGGGAACTGAAAACAACTACAATGCTTTCTACGATTCCGCAACCAAGACCCTCAAGCTGAACAATGCGCAAATCAGCCATTCTTTTGCTTATGAAGATGGCGGTGGACAAGACGGGGCTATCATTTTCAAAGAATTTGAAAATTATTTTATTGAGTTGAGCGGCGAAAATACCATTTCCAGCACGAATACTTATGCTATCAACTGCCACAGGCCGGACAGAACTCTTACGATCAAAAATGCTGCTGAGGCAGAAAACGCAAAACTGACATTGACCAGCAATTGGATGGTGATTTGTTCCATTGGTGGTCTCAATATCCAGTCCGATGTAACGATGGTCAATACCAAAAGAGCCGATTACTTAATGTATGTTAACGGCACCTTTAGCTATACGGGTTACAATGCCTACGCTAGTACTGAAGCTTCTGGCTCTCCTTTGGAAGTGTATAACCCCGAAAACTATAGCACCTATAAGTACCTCCGCGTCACCAAGGAAAACCTTGCTCCTACCACCCCCACTACCTACACCGTTACCATCACTGCTGGTGATAACATGAAGCGCGAAAGCGGTGCTCTCACTCAAGAAGTGACCAAAGGCGCGGCCATTACGGAGGTAAAATTTATGGCTGCATCTGGCCATTATTTCCCTGCTGACTATGTAAGCAAAATGAACCTCCCCGCCGGACTTACGGCAGAAATTAGAGAGAATAGCTGGTACCTTATCATCAGCGGCACCCCCACCAGTGATGTGACCATTAATCTTCCCGCGGCTTCGGTAAGGCCCACCATCACAGTTTCCATGCCTACCCCTGTCGCTGGCTACACACCCGCAACCGCAAGCGATATTACTCTTACTTATAGTGACATCAACAAATCGATCAGTAAGAATCTCACTATTAGTAATGTGGTTTGGCAGTCCTATGTGTCCAATGGTGACGGGAGTATAACGCCAGGAAACACTCTGTCCAGTGGGGATAAATTCGAAGCGGGCAAAACATATTTTGTCAGGATTACACATGAGTATGTTGCAGGCAAGTATGATATAGTTCCGGCCGCAGGAATAACATTGGACTATACAGAGTCAGATAGTACCGACATGATGCTGCTCTTTTACACCACCGGTGCACCCTGCAACCATGAATACACAAATGATTGGCATGCCAATGGGAATGCCCACTGGCACGAGTGTAAACTGTGTAGAGCCCATGCGGATGAAGTAGCTCATACCTTTGGCGACTGGATCACCGATACCCCTGCAACCGATACCACAGATGGTTCCAAGCATAGAACATGTTCTGTTTGCCAGTATAAAGAGAACGCAACCATCCCCAAGACCGGTACCGGCGAGATCGTCCCTCCCACCCCCGATAACCCCGGCACCATCGTCATCATCCGCCCCGCCGAAGAGGAGAAACCGGCCCAGCAGCCCAATCCCTCCACCGGCGCCAATGACCTGGTCGGCCTGGCCGTCGCCGCTGCCGTCGCCGCAGCCCTCGGCTCCGCCGCCCTCCTGCGCAAGCATGATTAATTGCCCCACCAAAAAGCTCCCCTCCCGGGGAGCTTTTCTCTTGACAAATCCCCGCCCAGGGTGTATAACATTCCCATGGTAAATCTACCGCTTTAGTCTATTTCATGTTAGGAGGCATTCCTATGGCAAATATCTACACTTCCGCCGCCCAGCTCATCGGCCACAC
>ERZ773136.1483-NODE-1483-length-22621-cov-6.886112_pt1 | contig 22621 bp, 18 predicted proteins | sample MGYA00580855_ERZ773136 | MGnify/ENA primary metagenome ERZ773136 (study PRJEB29015, sample SAMEA2737860) | human gut metagenome | biome: human gut; feature: human-associated habitat; material: faeces | place: China | collected 2012 ... | reverse complement strand
TTATAATTATTTTAGGTTTATTGATATTTGGAGGTGATTATATGTATGTTTCTGTTCTTACACAAATTGGGGCTAAAGCAGTTGATCAAACTTTTTTTTATCATGTTCCTAAGTTATTAGAAAATAATATTAAAATTGGTGTTAGGGTTAGAATTCCTTTTGGAAATATGATACTAGATGGATTTGTACTTGGTATTTCTGATAATAGTAGTTATGATAATAGTAAGATTAAGGATATTATTAATGTTATTGATAAGGAACCTGTTCTTAATAAGGAGATGTTACTTCTTGGTAAGTATATGAGTGATAATTTATTGGCTTCTTTATCTTCTTGTTATCAGGTAATGCTTCCAAAAGCATTAAAAGCGGAAGTTAAAAGTAATATTAAGATTAAATATGATAGATATTTACATAGAATTAAGAGTATAGAAGAGATTGATAGATATATTGATAATTGTAAGTATGAAAGTCAAATTAATTTGCTTTGTAAGTTAAAAGAGGGGGATATTTTAATTACTAGGATGTCTAGTAGTATTAATACTATTATTAAGTATGGTTTTGCTAGTATTATATATGAAGAGTGCAAGAGATATAAGTATGATGGTATTAGTAATTATAAAAGAGTTAATTTAACTGATAAACAAAGATTGGTTAGTGATACTATTATATCTTCTTTTGGTAAGAGTGATACTTTTCTATTATATGGCGTTACTGGTAGTGGTAAGACTGAGGTATATATGGATGTTATTGAAAAGGCTATTAATAATGGGAAAAGCGCTATAATGTTAGTACCAGAAATTGGACTTACTCCTCAAATTGTTGGTAAGTTTATATCTAGATTTGGTAATGTTATATCGGTTTTACATTCTAAACTTTCTGATAGTGAAAGATATGATGAATATCGTAAAATTACTAATGGGGAATCTAAGATTGTTATTGGTACTAGAAGTGCTATCTTTGTTCCTTTTACTAATATTGGGGTTATTATTATTGATGAGGAACATACTTTATCTTATAAGCAGGATAATAATCCTAGATATTCTGCTATTAATGTGGCTGAATGGAGAAGTAAATATCATAATTGTCCTTTGGTATTTGGTAGTGCTACTCCTAGTTTGGAAAGCTTTGCTAAAGCTGGTAATCATGTGTATAAACTTTTGACTTTGACAGAAAGGGCTGGAGGTAGTGTTCTTCCAAACGTTAATATTGTTGATATGAAAAAGGAAGTTAAGAAGGGTAACTTTATTTTATCTGATATGCTTAAGAATAAAATTGGTGAGGTTTTAGATAGGGGTGAGCAGGCTATTATTCTTCTTAATAGAAGGGGTTATTCTAGTACTATTAGTTGTAAGGAATGTGGATATGTATATAAGTGTCCTAATTGTGATATTACTTATACTTATCATAAGAGTAGTAATAATCTTAAATGTCATTATTGTGGTTATTCGATGGTACTTCCTAACAAATGTTCTATATGTGGTAGTGATAATTTGAAGGATTATGGACTTGGTACGGAAAAATTAGAAGAAACTCTTAATAGTTTGTATAAGGCTAGAATTGTAAGAATGGATGTTGATACTACTAGTAGGAAAGGACAGCATCAAAAGATTATTGATGATTTTGGAGAACATAAGTATGATATTTTAATCGGTACACAGATGATTGCTAAGGGGCTTGATTTTCCTTTGGTTACTTTAGTTGGGGTTGTATCTATTGATAGTAGTCTTACGTCTCCTGATTATAGGGCCAGTGAAAATACTTTTCAATTGTTATCACAAGTATCGGGTAGAGCAGGTAGAAGTGAAAGTAAAGGAGAAGTTATTATTCAAACTTTTAATCCAGATCATTATGCTATTACTTTGGCTAAGAATCATGATTATATAGATTTTTATAAAGAAGAAATGAAGATAAGAAAAATGCTTAAGTATTCTCCTTATTATTATATGGTTCTTGTATCTATTACTTCTAAGGATTATGAACTTGGATTTAAAGAAGCTAATAAGATTGGTAGTTATATTAGAAATAATATTAGTAGCGATAGTATTGTTTTAGGTCCTACTATGGCTAATATGTTTAAAGTTAATAATATTTATCACTATCAAATTATTATTAAATATAGAAAAGATGATAGTCTTATGAAAGTACTTAAATTTATTATAGATATGCAAGTAAAAAATAACAAGATTGATGTTTCGATTGATTTTAATCCTTCGAGAATTTAACTCTTGTTTTCTTTTCCTTTTTATTGTATAATTGTTTTAGATAATATACGATGATAGGGAGATTGGATGTGAGGGATATGAAGAAGAAAATTAATAATAAGGGGTTTACTTTAATAGAATTACTTGCTATTATTGCTATTACGGCAATAGTACTTGGTATTGGTACTTATGGTATTGTTGATTTGGTTACTAAGTCTAAAGAAAAGGGTTCTTTAATTAGCGAAACTAGTATTAAGAAGAGTGCTAGTTTATATGCTGATGAAGCTGGTGATAGTTTATGGATTGATCCTGGTAGTGGGAATTATAAATATTATTGTATAACTATTGAGGAACTTATTAATAAGGGTATTATTAAGAAGAATGCTAAACTTCCTAAGGGTATAGATAAATATAATTATGTTTCGATTAAGAAAAATAAGGTTACTTTTGTTAATGGAGAATCTTTAATAATAAAAGATGCACTTGATGGTAGTGCTGATGCTAGTGTATGTGTTGGAAATATTATTAAAGAAAAAATAGAAAGTGCTCCTAAAGAAAAAAATGTTACTAGTTACACTGATGAAATTGATAGTGTTTTTGATGATTTGGTTGGAGAATCTAAAATTATTGATAAAACTTGTTATTTTAATAAAGATAGTTCTTCAATAGTTAGAGATGATGGGCATAAAGGTGATTTTGATAAGTCTTCAAATACTTGTTTAATTAAGGGATTAGATGATGAGACAATTTATTATTATAAAACTTGTATGACGACAGAAAAGGGTTCTATTATTTGTTCTAATTCTTATAGTACTAGTACGGCTTCTTTTGTTAGTCCAGAATTTTCTACAAAAGATGATACTATTACAATTAAATATAAAGATGATAATGTAAAGGAACCTTACCATTATTTTAAATCTAATGTTAATGGTAATAGTGATAAGAATGTTAGTGAGTGTGTACTTGGTAGTGATAATAAATTTACTTGTAGTGGTAGTACTAGTAATATTACTAAGGATAAGTGGTATAAGGTTAATGAAAATGGAGTTAAGATTACTTATAAGGATAATGAAATTAAGAATGGTGATATTACTGCTAGAATAATGGATGGTACTGGTAATTATAAAGATAGTGATAAGAAGTTTAATTTGTACCGAATTGTATTTAAGAAGGGTAATGCTGATAAGATTAATAATGGTACTAATGATATTACTAATATTTGTTTGAATGATATTGATAAGAAATGTAGTATTAAATCTCCTAGTATTAGTAAAGATGGTTATACAATAGTAGGATGGAATATTGATAGTAGTGCTGGTAGTAGTATATGGAAGGCAAATACTTCTAAAGATATTGATGGTAGTAATACTTATTATCCTATTATTAAAAGTAGAGTTAATATTAAACTTAATGCTAATGATGGTAGTGTAACAAAAGAGACTTCAAAAGGTGGTACATATACTACTGATTCTTCTGGTATTATTAGTAGAAATGGTAAAAATATTTTCCATACTATTAATTATGGTGAAAAAATGAATAGTAGTGGTCTTGCTAATTATAATAATAAAGATTATTTATATATTACTAAGAATGGTTCTATTGTTACTAAGAATAAGGAATGGATTTGTTTAAGTGGATGTACTACTAATGGAAAAGTATATAGTCAATATGAAGCATATAGTTCTGATGATTTTTGTGATGCGAAAGAGAAAAGTTGTACTGTAGTACTTGGTGTTAATTGGAAAAATGAAAATTATACTTTAACTTATGATAATAATGGTGGTAGTGGTTGCACTAGTAAATCAATGAATTATGGTGATGAATATGGTACTTTATGTACACCTAGTAAACGTGGTTATGCTTTTGTAGGTTGGTTTGATAATAATTATAAAAATAGTCCTCTTAATTATTATGCTGACACTTATAGTGATTTAAAGAATGCTTTTGGTTATGATGCTAATCGTTTATATAAACATTACTTTGAATATGGTTTAAATGAAGGTAGGAGAATATCTCAGTATATATCTTCAGATATATATAATACAGAAGGTAATAAAACGATATATGCTGGTTGGAAGGGTGTAGTTTATAAAATTAATTATAATGCAAATGGTGGAACTGGTACTATGGAAAGTAATAATGCTGAATTTGGTACTAATGTTACTATTAAGAATAATGGCTTTACACGTGATGGTTATACATTTGCTGGTTGGACAACAAAAAGTAATGGAACAGATGATGGCTATGGATGGACAGGTTGGAGTGGTACTTGGAACTATGCTGATGGTCAATACGGTATAGCGGAAAATAAACTTGTATTATATGCTAGATGGAAAAAGAATAAAGTATATATTAAACTTGATGCTAATGGTGGTAGTGTTAGGGGTAGTACTACTAATGGTACTTGTAGTACTAGTAATAATGTTATTAATTGTTCTTGGAATGATAGTGAGGTATTCCATACTATAAATTATGGAGGCTCTTTAGATAGTGCTGGTCTTGCTAATTATAATAATCCTGAATATTTATATATTACAAAAGATGGTTATTTTGCATATGATAGTGAGACTTGGATATGTGATTCTAGTAGTGGATGTAGTACTGTTGGTAAAACTTTTGATCAGGATAAGGCATATAAGGCTAGTGAGTTCTGTGATGCTTCAGGTGGAGATTGTACTGTAACTCTTAAAGTTAATTGGAAGAAAATTGATACTACTATTAATGATTGGAGATGTCATGATAAATATTCTTACTTTATTACTTATTGTGATTCTGATGATATGTGTGAATATACAGCAAGAGCATATAAAGAAAATGGTGCATCTTATTCGGAACGTGTTTATGGTAAGATAAATAGGAATAATTTAAATCTTAGTTCATGTTTTGTTGATAATATTGATGATTATAGATGTAATAGTAATGGTAAATATAAAATTACTACATGTAGTGTAACTACATGTATATATACTGAACTTAATGGTAATACTATGAACCCTAATAATCTTTATATTGTTGATAGAGATACGTTGAAAGAGTGTGTTCCGGATACTAAGACAATGTATGTTATTTCATCAAATGGAGTAAACTGTCGTTATGGTGCTGGAACTTCATATGGTATTGCTGTGGCCTATAGTTGCGGTGCTGCTTTAACTGTTAATGTAAATGCTACTAACGGATGGTATTATGTAACAAATGATGGATGTTACTCGGTTGGAAGTGCTTTGTCTTCAAGTAAACCTAGTAGTTGCGTTGGCTCTAGTGGTGGCGGAACAAGTGGTGGCTGTAAAAAAATTGTTAAATGTATTACTTCTGCTGGCTCTGATGCTCAGTGTCGTAGTAAGATTAGTTCCTTAGGTGGTTCTTATGCAGGCTATAATGGTAAAGGAGATTGCATAGGTAACTTCTGTCGTAGTTCTTGCCCTAGTGGTTCTGTTGAGACTGGAGGATTTTATTAGAAATGGTTGATATGAATAAAAAAATTAAAGTGTTATATTTATGTATTTTTATTATTTTATTGGTAATGATTGGCTTATTGATTTTTGTTTTTGTTAAAAAACAAGGAACTAAATTAGATGATAAAAACTATGAAACTTGGAGTTATACAAAATATGAAACTTATGATAATAATGGTAATAAGATAGATATTCCTTATGATATGGCTCCTTTTACCCTTACATTTTATGATGATAAAGTAGATGTTTGTTATGATAAATGTTACACCAATAATTATACAAAAAAAGATGATATATTAACTATTAATAATTCTGATTATTTTTCTGGGGTTTTTAAGGTTTCTTATGAAAATGATATGATGCTTTTAAAAGAGGATTCGGGGGAATTTAGCAGTACAGTATATTATTTTGAAAAACCATTAGGATGATACTTATTATATAGGACTATTAACATTTATTTTGTTAATGGTCTTTTCTTTTTTTTTAAAATATATTATAATTAGTCTTAGGATAGGTGTTATATATGAAAAGGATTAATAATAAGGGTTTTACTTTAATAGAGTTACTTGGTGTTATTGCTATTGTAGCGATAATACTTGGTATTGGTACTTATGGTATTGTTAATTTGGTTAATAAGTCTAAAGAAAAGGGTTCTTTAATTAGCGAAACTAGTATTAAGAAGAGTGCTAGTTTATATGCTGATGAAGCTGGTGATAGTTTATGGATTGATCCTGGTAGTGGGAATTATAAATATTATTGTATAACTATTGAGGAACTTATTAATAAGGGTATTATTAAGAAGAATGCTAAACTTCCTAAGGGTATAGATAAATATAATTATGTTTCGATTAAGAAAAATAAGGTTACTTTTGTTAATGGAGAATCTTTAATAATAAAAGATGCACTTGATGGTAGTGCTGATGCTAGTGTATGTGTTGGAAATATTATTAAAGAAAAAATAGAAAGTGCTCCTAAAGAAAAAAATGTTACTAGTTACACTGATGAAATTGATAGTGTTTTTGATGATTTGGTTGGAGAATCTAAAATTATTGATAAAACTTGTTATTTTAATAAAGATAGTTCTTCAATAGTTAGAGATGATGGGCATAAAGGTGATTTTGATAAGTCTTCAAATACTTGTTTAATTAAGGGATTAGATGATGAGACAATTTATTATTATAAAACTTGTATGACGACAGAAAAGGGTTCTATTATTTGTTCTAATTCTTATAGTACTAGTACGGCTTCTTTTGTTAGTCCAGAATTTTCTACAAAAGATGATACTATTACAATTAAATATAAAGATGATAATGTAAAGGAACCTTACCATTATTTTAAATCTAATGTTAATGGTAATAGTGATAAGAATGTTAGTGAGTGTGTACTTGGTAGTGATAATAAATTTACTTGTAGTGGTAGTACTAGTAATATTACTAAGGATAAGTGGTATAAGGTTAATGAAAATGGAGTTAAGATTACTTATAAGGATAATGAAATTAAGAATGGTGATATTACTGCTAGAATAATGGATGGTACTGGTAATTATAAAGATAGTGATAAGAAGTTTAATTTGTACCGAATTGTATTTAAGAAGGGTAATGCTGATAAGATTAATAATGGTACTAATGATATTACTAATATTTGTTTGAATGATATTGATAAGAAATGTAGTATTAAATCTCCTAGTATTAGTAAAGATGGTTATACAATAGTAGGATGGAATATTGATAGTAGTGCTGGTAGTAGTATATGGAAGGCAAATACTTCTAAAGATATTGATGGTAGTAATACTTATTATCCTATTATTAAAAGTAGAGTTAATATTAAACTTAATGCTAATGATGGTAGTGTAACAAAAGAGACTTCAAAAGGTGGTACATATACTACTGATTCTTCTGGTATTATTAGTAGAAATGGTAAAAATATTTTCCATACTATTAATTATGGTGAAAAAATGAATAGTAGTGGTCTTGCTAATTATAATAATAAAGATTATTTATATATTACTAAGAATGGTTCTATTGTTACTAAGAATAAGGAATGGATTTGTTTAAGTGGATGTACTACTAATGGAAAAGTATATAGTCAATATGAAGCATATAGTTCTGATGATTTTTGTGATGCGAAAGAGAAAAGTTGTACTGTAGTACTTGGTGTTAATTGGAAAAATGAAAATTATACTTTAACTTATGATAATAATGGTGGTAGTGGTTGCACTAGTAAATCAATGAATTATGGTGATGAATATGGTACTTTATGTACACCTAGTAAACGTGGTTATGCTTTTGTAGGTTGGTTTGATAATAATTATAAAAATAGTCCTCTTAATTATTATGCTGACACTTATAGTGATTTAAAGAATGCTTTTGGTTATGATGCTAATCGTTTATATAAACATTACTTTGAATATGGTTTAAATGAAGGTAGGAGAATATCTCAGTATATATCTTCAGATATATATAATACAGAAGGTAATAAAACGATATATGCTGGTTGGAAGGGTGTAGTTTATAAAATTAATTATAATGCAAATGGTGGAACTGGTACTATGGAAAGTAATAATGCTGAATTTGGTACTAATGTTACTATTAAGAATAATGGCTTTACACGTGATGGTTATACATTTGCTGGTTGGACAACAAAAAGTAATGGAACAGATGATGGCTATGGATGGACAGGTTGGAGTGGTACTTGGAACTATGCTGATGGTCAATACGGTATAGCGGAAAATAAACTTGTATTATATGCTAGATGGAAAAAGAATAAAGTATATATTAAACTTGATGCTAATGGTGGTAGTGTTAGGGGTAGTACTACTAATGGTACTTGTAGTACTAGTAATAATGTTATTAATTGTTCTTGGAATGATAGTGAGGTATTCCATACTATAAATTATGGAGGCTCTTTAGATAGTGCTGGTCTTGCTAATTATAATAATCCTGAATATTTATATATTACAAAAGATGGTTATTTTGCATATGATAGTGAGACTTGGATATGTGATTCTAGTAGTGGATGTAGTACTGTTGGTAAAACTTTTGATCAGGATAAGGCATATAAAGCTAGTGAGTTCTGTGATGCTTCAAATGGTGATTGTACTGTAACTCTTAAAGTTAATTGGAAGAATATTGATGCAACTATTAATGATTGGAGATGTCAAGGTATTTATTCTTATTTTATTACTTATTGTGATCCTGATGATATGTGTGAATATACTGCGGTGGCATATAAGGAAAACGATAAATCTTATTTTGAATATACTGTTGGAAAGATAAATAGAACAACTTTAAATAATAGTTCTTGCTTTATAGATTCTATTAATGATTATAGATGCAATAGTAATGGTAAATATTATATTACTACATGTAGTGAAACTACTTGTAATTATACGGAATTTGATGGTAGCTCTGAATATGGAACTGTTGATAGGGATACGTTAAGAAATTGTATAACTCAAGAACATACGCATGTATGGAAAGCAAGGGGAATTAGAAAATTTGCTATAGGGCAATCAACACAGTTTACTTGCGGCAATTATCATAATTATGGATTTGCTGTTTATTGTAGTGTTTGTGGTATGTCGAAGGATTATTATAATAGTCATGTTGCTAAGATTGGTGAGAAATTTGTTTGTCCTGACTATCCGTATGGAATTCCTAATGGATGGAAGATATATGATGATTGTGCTATTACTACTAGAAGTTCATTACAAAATATTAGTGGTGATAATAATAGTTTTGATGAAACTACTAAAAATTCTTGTTAGAGGTGATATTAGTGAATAAGAAAAGGGTATTAATAATTTTATTAATCATAATTAGTGTTTTGGTAATTGGTATGATATTACTTATTAATAAAAAAGATAATGATTGTACTGATTGTCATACTGAATATGTTGAAAGTATTGGTACTACAAAAGAAATTAAATTACTTGATAATATGAATATGGAAAAGTATGTATATGATAATTATGTTTTTACTGATATGTATGTTATATGTTCTTTTAATAGAAGTGAATTTGATGGATATGTTATGAATTTAAATTCTAATACTAATAAAGATCTTAGATTAAAGATTACATTATTTGATAAAGATAATAAGGAAATATATTCTTTTAAGACTGAGATTTATGAGTTGGAATTTGGTAAGAAGAGGGATTTCTTTTCACAGATTAATAGGGATATTAGTAATGCATATAGTTTTAAAATAGAGGAGTATTAGAACTCTTCTTTTTTATGTTTATTTTCATTGCAAAATTTTGCTTTATATGGTATGATAATTGTAGAGTAGATGGTAGGGAGGATAAAATGAAAAAAATTATATATTATTTATTTGGTTATGTCAATTGGTTAAAAAGAAAAAGAGCATTAAGCTCCCATATTATAATTTTGTTGTATTTGGCCAAACATTGAAGGTCCATTATTTGGAACATTATTTACTGGTATTGGATTGTTTACTGGTTCTGTTGTTTGTCCAAAAAATGGAGTATTTTGAATATTTGGATTAGTGTTTGGCATAGTATTTTGTACTGTGTTAAAGTTATCAGTAGTTTCCATCATATTACCAATAGTAGGCATCTGTGGTTCCCAAAGATTTCCACTGAAGTTTACCTGCGCATTATTATTTTGTACTGGCACGCTTTGTGGTACTTCAAGTGAAGGAATATTATCATTTATGTTATTGTTTACTGGTATTGTTGGTTCACTTGATATTGGAATTGTTTCTCCTAGTGGTTTATTATTTTGTACTTCATTAACTGAAGCACTTCCTGGTATGTTAAATGTTGGTATATTCATATTTGGTGTATTACTCTCTGGGGTATTTGTAGTATTTGGTACTTCAAATGTTGGAATATCAAGTTTTACTTCTGGCGCGATTGGCACCTCTGGCACATCTATTTTTACTGGTTCAACAATACTTTTTGTTTCTACACCATTTTCTTCACTATTATATTTATTATTTAATACCTTTAGGGTCTCTCTTGTGGGATTTTCTAATAACTCATTTGTTATATCCTCTAACTCTTCTTTACTTAGATACTTCATATAGGTACCCCTCCTCTATTCTAAATAGATTATAATATAAAAAAGAAAAAAAGTAAATACAATTTCACTTTTTTATATTAAATTATCTCTATCATAAATATTTATATTATATAAACTATAAATATCTATATTTGAAGATTTAGTAAACTTGATAAAACACAAATCCTCAATAACTATATCTTTATCTTTAGATAATTTAAATTCTTTTTTTATACCATTTTTTAGTTTAGAATTATCTAACCCTGTTTTAACTATATTTAAATTATTGGCTAGATATATGGTAATATTATTATCACTAAAATAATCTACTCTTACTTTGTTATCAATTATTAACGATCCTTTTCCTTTCAACTGGTAACTTCTTGGTTTTATTTCCTTTTTAGGAGTTATTCTCTTTATCTCTTTTAAGTCTAATTTATTTATTATACTTCCTTCGGATATTAAACCTGGTGTGTCCACAATATGAATGCCCTCTAGGTCTATTTCTATTTTATTTAGGGTTGTTGATGGATAAATACTGGTAGTTACCTCGATATCTTTTTCAGAGTAATTTTTTATTATTTTATTTATTAATGTTGATTTACCTGAATTGGTATTACCTATAAAATATACTTCTTTATTATTACTGTATTTTTTTATTTTATTCATTAGACTATCTAAGTTATAATTTTTTACTGAACTTATTACTTCAATATCTAAATAGTTATTTACTCTCTTTGATACATAGTCTATTAACTTATAATCTTTTACTGATTTTGGTAATAAATCTTTTTTTGTTAAAACTATTATTACATTATTAAAGTTATTTATGATATCTAAGTTTAAACTTAGTAGTGATGTAAGATAAACTACTAGTGAGTCTTTGGGAATACTATTTAATATATTTTGATAGTCTTTATTATCTAGTGTTACTTCTTTATATTCACCATAGTATTTTAATTTAAAGCATCTTTCACAAATATCTTTATTTAAATCATCTACATAACCTTCTTTATCTATGTTATCATTTTGAAGTAATACTCCACATCCTGAACATTTCTTAGTCATAATATTCTCCTACTTTAAAGATTCCCTGTTTGGTCATCTTATTTATTTTTTTTCTTTCTATATATCTATGAATTTTAGTAAATGGCATATCAATATTTGACATTGGATTTACTAAGACTGTTGTTATTCCCACTTTATTGCCACCATATATATCAGTAACTAATTGGTCTCCAATTATGGCAACTTCAGATAAATCATATTTATATAAATCTAATATTTTTATAAAGTTTTTCTTTCTTGGTTTTCCTGCTTTGGCACAGCAATCTACTTTTAATTCTTTTTTAAATGGTGCTAATCTTTTTTGTGGTGAATTTGAAAATATTATTACTTTAAAACCTTGTTCTTGTAATTTATCAAATAAATCTTTTAACTTTTTAGTAGGCCTCCTGTCAACATAAGGTACACAGGTATTGTCTAAATCAAATAGTAAGCATTTAATACTATTTTCTTGTAATTTATCATAATTTATTGTGTATATACTCTTTTGATATGCATCTGGATAAAAGTAATTCATTTTGTTAGTCACCTCAAAATAATTATACTTTATTTTAAATTAAAAATAAAGATGTTGATTACTAAAATAATATAATTATTTAACAAAATGATTTTGCTAAATTACTAAATATAGGTAGATATATGTAAATTTCAATATAAAAATGTACAAAAAGGGAAAATAACTATATACAAAAAGAAATTAGCTATTTATAAACTAATTTCTAAAAAAATTATCATTTTACCTCAATGGTTTTTATATTAGCATTATTTAAATTTATTTTCTTATTTGGGACTACTTTTGGCATATTGGTTCTTGTAATTGATCTAATCCTATTTTATCTGTTTCTTTTATACTTAAATTTACTTTTATTCTATTTTGATCTTCTAATTGTACATTTTCAGGATTTATATTTTTAATTACATCATCAAAATCTTCAATATATCCCTTTCCTTGAATAGTGTATGTAAATTCATAATATTTACCAACTTCTAATTTTGCTTTTAAATTTGATGGTATTATATGTGAATATGGTTCAAAAAATTGAAATTTATCCACTATTACAAAATTAATATCAGGATGATGGCCTTTAAAATTATCTAACATGTCTATAATCTTCCAAGTTTGAGTAAAGCTACAATTATAGTATATTTCTTTTGATTCTTCTGTATTTTTTAAAAGACATTTATTTTCGGAATTTTTTCTTTCTTTAATTAAAAGAAAACTTAAAATAGCTATAATTAAAATCATGCATATAAATAAAATTTTTTTTACTATTTTCATAATTCACCTCCTTATACTAATAAATATAAAATTTTATTAAATATAACTATTATTTAGATATAAATTTGAAATTTTTAAATTTATTTATATTCAATATTTCCGATATAGAGATTATTATTAATATCCATTGCCATAATTGATGTGCTGTTAATATTTATATATGCTGGTAAAAAATAATGTTCTTTATAATTTGTTACTCTTGCAACTTTTAACTTGTTTTTTTCATAATTATAAAATTCCCATTTATCTGTCTTATGAAAAAGTAATGAATTGTTAATAAAGTTATTTCGACCATAATATGAAGTGCTATCCATTTCCTTATATTTACCTGTTTTTAAATCAATATAACTTATTTTATTTTTTTCCTTGTTTTTTATATCATATTTTCCAACAAATAATATTTCATTATCATTTCTATATGAACTTATTACCCAACCATCATCTATATCATTATTATATATTATTTTGTTCTCTTTAGTCAATATATTTAAAGAGTAAATAGTTTGATAATTTGCATAGTCTGTTATACAATAAATTAAATTATTATTATTAATATGAATATCAAATTGACCACACGACAATTCTCCATTTTTTAAAGTTACATTGCCATTATAACTAATTATTTGTTCAATATTATTATTGTTTATATAATAAATTGAAAACTCCTCTTCTTTTTTATTGTTTTTATAATAATTTTTTATAGTTGTAATATAAATATCATTTGTCATGCTGCTGTAATAAAAATTCGGAACATTGAATGGAGAATCTATTACACCACTATCTAAAATTTTTTTATTTTTAAATTTTATGTCATAAGAAGCTAATTGCCAATTATATACATTATCTTTAAAATCTTTATCTTCAATTATACTAGCATATATTTTTTCATCTGATATATAATATTTTAAAATACGATTTTTTTCTGTGTATTCAAAAAAATCGTATTTATTTTTTTCAATATCATATAAAAACAAACCTGTTGTAAGAAATAGATTGCCATTTGAACCTGTGTCGTAAATTTCACCTTGTATAATGTTTTCGCTATAATTTGTAATTGCTACAGTATAAGATTTGTTTTTCAAATATTTTTTTAAATAATTATTTACTTGAGATTTTTGAAATGAAATATAAAAACTTTTTTCACTATTATTATTTATATAACAAATAATTGATATCGTAAAAATGAACACCAATATAAGTAGACAATATATTTTTCTTTTTTTCATAGTAAAAATTAATGAATTACTACTCCGTATCTATGGTTTAATGTCCCGAAAACATTTGATGCAGTATCTTGATGTTCCCCCAAATTAGTTCCTAGCCCATAATTACGGTCATAAGGATCAACATAATAAAAATATCCATACCACGGGCTATCACCAAAAGAGGCTGTATATGTATATCCTGAAATTGTAATATAATGTCCGAGATTTACACCGTTATACATATATAATGTTTTTGTTCTTGCATTTAAAATTAAAGGTTTATTATCATCAATATTATTTTTTACTAAATTAGCAAATGATGATGTTGAATATTCACTATACCAACTTTCTGTCCAGCTTCTAGATGTATAATGGTTTAATGCTCTCCACATATCATATGCATTTGATTCACCAGCATCATCTGTACCCATATAATTAGCATAAACACTTTGACTTTCTGAGGAACTTTCTAAATATTGAACAACCATTTTAATATTCGCTGGACCACAATAATAATCTTTTTCTTGTTTAAATACTTCAATATCTAGTTTTTCTACGAAATAATTTAAAGATGCAGGAGATATATCAGAAGTTGCAGATGCTTTATTTGTAAACATTATGAGTAAAACTAGTGTCATACATAAAATTCCTAATTTATTTAATTTTATCATTTTTTTCCTTCTTTCTTATTTTTTTATATTAAACATAAAGTGTTATTTTTTCACCTCCCATCTCTTCTTTATGCAATATACTAATATTTTTCAATGGCATAGTTAATGCATGTTTTAGTATAATTATATAATTTAATCTATAATTAAATTATAAAGCCTTTTAAATTATTTTATTTTTTTCTCCTTAAATATAATTTCTATATCATTTTCAATAAAAAAATTTACACTGTGTTTACATAGAATATATTATTTGGATAAATTTTTATTGTAAATTAGTTCGTTATTGTAATATAGTTGGCAAAATATGCTATTATTTTATAAATCCTGATTTCAAATAATTTTCTAATTTCAACATTTAATGCAATGAAAATATCATATAATATTTGTACTGAAATAGTATTTGCTATCTTATCAGATTCTATTTGTCTAATATAATCATGTGTTAAATTAATCTTTTATGCTAATTCTGCTTGAGTAATTCTATATTTTTTAATTTTTTATACTTTCTGTTATTATGTCTTTCTGCACTATAAATATCACATATTATTAATATTATAATAGATATAAGAAATGTGATTATTAATTATATCTAACAAGTAATAAAAGCAAAACAATATATAATGAAACAACATATTTTGTAGATGTAATTAAAAATAAAGATGTTGATTACTAAAATAATATAATTCTTTAACAATAGAGACCTTAGGCTCTATTGTTCCACTTGAGACCTTAGACTCAAGTGGTATAAAATAATAAAAAGCATAAACTTTATTAGGAGGTTTTTATGCTTTATAGTTTATTTAATTTTATTGTTAATAATCTTACTTTTTTTACTGGAGCATATTCTAATAATGTCTTTCCTGATCCTTTATCAAAAGAAGAGGAAGAGAAGTATATTGAAAAAATGATGAAAGGTGATAAAGAGGCTAGAGCTAAATTAATAGAACATAATCTTAGACTAGTAGCACATATAGTTAAGAAGTTTGAATCTAGTACTAATGATGTAGATGACTTAATTGGTATTGGTACTGTTGGTTTAATTAAGGGTATTGATAGTTTCTCTCCAGATAAGAATATTAAACTGGCTACTTATATAGCAAAATGTTCGGAAAACGAAATTCTTATGCATTTCAGATCTGATAAGAAGAATTCAAAGAATGTTAGTATTTATGACGGGATAAGTTATGATAAAGAGGGAAATGAAATTACTATTTTGGATGTACTTAAAACTGAAAATCCTGACTATGCAGAAGAAATATATAAGAATGATAATATTAAATTACTTAGAAAATATCTTAATGTTTTAACTAAAAGAGAAAGAGAAGTTTTAACTAAAAGATATGGACTAGATAATACTGATGAGATTACTCAAAAAGAAATTGCTAAGGAACTAGGTATTTCTAGGAGTTATGTATCAAGAATAGAAAAAAGGGCTATTACTAAAATACTTAGGGAATTTATTAGAAATGATAATAGTACAAAAGAAAATTCTTAATAATTACTTGACTAAATGGTATTTTTATGGTAAAGTTAATAACGAACTGATGAGGAGGTAATTCTATGGAAAATATATCAACTAAAAAGACTAAAACTGTAAATAATAAACCTAACTGTCTTAAAAGAACTAAAGATGTTCAGAGAGTAAATATGACTAAGGTTACTTTAAAAGATGGTAGTAAAGTTAAGACTAGTGTTAGAGAAGCTAGATCTATGAAAAAGAATAATGAATTGGCATAATTAAGATAGAAGATTCTATCTTTTTTTGTTACATAATAATTAAAAAAGAGACTATAATAGTCTCTTTTATATTTTTTCTTTTTCTAATTGTCTTCGAATAAGTTTATATACTTTGGTTTTATCTTTATATTCTGAATAAATATTTCCATAGAATTCATAGTTTCTATCTTTTATATAATTTGAATTAATAAGCGTGTACCTCTCTATTAATTTATCTTGTTCAATTTTTCTTTTTACTGCGAGAAATAGGTCATTCTTGGCATATATAACAATATTTTTTTCTTTTAATGGAGATGTATAGCTAGTATCTAGCATACCATTCTTTCTAATTGGTGTTGTTCTTACAAATTCTTTTCCAATAAATGATGATTCGTTTAAAAACTCTGATAGTTTCATATATATTCTTTTCATTTCTTCAACGCCATTATATTTTCTTTCTTGAAAATTATTTTTCATTAACAAGTTTATACCATCATTAGTATATAATCTCCAAAAGGTATCTGTACCGCTGTAATCTAATTTACCTCTTTCTTTTTCTAAAGATGATTTTACACTCTTTGATAATTCTATAACACCAAGTGTAAAAAGATTAGGATCTTCAGTAAAAAGTTTTTGTAATTCTTCTATTTTTTCATCTATTTCTTTTATATCAGCACTTGGGTTATAAATTTCTGGTCCTTTTTTTAAATATATTTCGCCATTATAAATAATATCCATAATACCCTTCTTTCACATATATAGTATCATAAATAGTTTATTTAAACAAGATTAATTACTTTGTTTTTTCTTTTTGGCTAACTCTAGTATTTTACTATAATATTCTTTACCTAGCATATATTCTTCTTCGATTATTTCCTGATTTATATTTTTATTTTCTGACATATAAAAAACTCCTTTCTTTATTATTATTTAGAAGGGAGTTTATTTTTATACTAATAAACTATTTATTTGAGATACTGGGTCAGTACTTTTGCTTATGTAAGAACCCACTACGGCGATATTGGCATCTTTAACTAGATTTATGGTATTGTTATTGATGCCACCATCTACTTCAAGAAGGATATCTCTTGTACCTATTAGTTCTTTTATTTCTTTTAACCTTTTGGTACTTGACTCTAGGAATTGTTGACCTCCTAGTCCTGGTTCTACAGTCATTACTAGAATTAAATCTATATCATCAAGATATGGTACTAATTTGTTTATATCAGTATTAGGTTTTATTGATAATCCTCTTTTGAATCCTAATGATTTTATTTTAGATAATATTTCTTTTATATTTTTTTCTATTTCAAGATGTATTGTTATATTTTCAATATTATCTAAATCTTTTATATTATCTATATACTCTTCAGGACTATTCATCATTAAATGAATATCTAATTTTTTTGTGGATATGCTAGATAGTTCTTTTAATTCTGGATATGGTAATGTTCTTTGAGGAACAAATTGTCCATCCATTACATCCATGTGAATATATGAAATATTAGTATTGTTTAGTATTTTTATCATTTCTTTTTTGTCTTCCGAATTTAGTATTGATATTGATATTTTCATATTATTTTCCTCCGATGAAAGATTTATAGTTATTGTATCTTGAAGGAAGTATATTACCTTTTTCAAGTGTTTCCTTTATATAGCAACCATCTTCTTTAATATGCATACAATCTCTATATTTACAATAGTGTAGGCCATCAAACATTTCTTTCATATTATCCCTTATATCTAACTTAGTCATTCCTCTAAAGTCTACTGAAGAGAAACCTGGAGTATCGGCGATTAATGCACCATCTACTTCATATAATGTTACACATCTTGTAGTATGTTTTCCTCTTCCTAGGGCTTTTGATATTTCGTTTGTCTCAAGAGATAAATTTTTATCTAATCTATTTAGAAGAGATGATTTACCTGCACCTGACTGTCCTGCGAGTACTACTTTTTTATTTTTTATTATTTTTTTTATTTCTTTAATATTATTATTATCAGTTACTATATAACCAATTCTTTGATAGTAAGAGGTTATTTTATCTATTTCATTTCTTTCTTCTTCGGTTAATAAATCTAGTTTGGTTAGACATATTACTGGTTCAATATTATTAAATGATATTATAGTTAATAATTTATCTAATAAATTACTATCAAAGTTTGGTTCTTTTACTGATACTGCAATTAAAGCGATATCTATATTGGCAATGGGAGGTCTAATAAGAGAATTCTTTCTTGGTAATATTTCTAGTAGGTAATTATTTATATCATCTATTATTACTGAGTCTCCTACTAGAGGAGTTATTTTATCATTTCTGAATTTTCCTCTTGGTTTGCAAACATATAATCCATTTGATGTTCTTACTGTATAATCGTTACTTTGATTTTTAATTATTATTCCTTCCATTTATGCTCCTTATTAATTTGTCTTTTCATCACTTGGTAGTAGTGGATCTGTTGGTGTTTTATCATCTTTCTTTTCTGGTTTCTTTGATAATGTTATTTTTAATGTATATCCTTCATATATTGGATCTCCTACTGCTCTATTTTGTGATAAAACAATGTCTTCTTCTACTTCTTCTGTTTCTTTGTATGATTTATCTAGTGTTAGATTGTATTCTTTAACAAAGTCTTCTACTTGTGATAGTGTCCATTTTTCTGCGACCATATCTGGATAAACATCTACTTCTGGTATATATAATATAACACTATCATTGGCATATAATTTTGTCTCTTCATCTTTATTGAAGGCTGGTTCTTGACTTATTATGTTATCTTTCTTATCTTTATATTCTGAAGCGTTTTCTACTGATTTGGTTTTCATTTCTACTTTGATGCCTTTGGTTTCTAATTTACCTTTTATTTCATAATAGTTTTGACCGGTATAGTCCTCAAGAACTACATATTCTTTACCTGATGATTCAACAATTGTTATTGTACTCTTCTTAGTTCTAGTAGAACCGGCTTTTGGTTCTGTTCTTATTACTTTGCCTTCTTCAACAGTAGTGCTTTCTTCACTCTTTGTTGTATATTCTAAACCTTTTTCTTTTATTTTTTTGATAGCTTTTTCAGTGGTTAATCCTACTACATTTGGTACTTTTACTTCCTTTACATCTTTACTTGTTATTAGTAAGTATACACCTGCGAGTACGATTAATGTTCCTAAAAGAACTACTGCTAGAATGATTGGTAATTTATTTTTTTCATCTTTTTCCTTTAGTACTGAATTATCCTCGCTATCTTCTTCTTTAGCGGTAGGTTTATCTATCACTTGTTTTATTTCTTTTGTAACTTGTGGTATAACCTTTGTCTCTTCAAGATCGTTTTCTGGATATTCATATACTAATCTCTTTTCATTATCTCTTTGAAGAGCGGTCTGCAAGTCTTTATACATATCTCTAACATTATCATATCTGTTCTTTGGATTTTTAGCAGTCGCTTTTAATACGATGTTTTCAACAGATTGTGGTATTGTTGGATTTTGTTTTCTAATACTTGGTATTTTTTCTTTCATATGTTTTAAGGCTATTTCAACAGCAGTATCTCCTTTGAATGGTACTGAACCTGTTAATAGCTCGTACATTAATATTCCTAGAGAATAAATATCACTTTTTACTGTAGAACCTTTTCCATTAGCTTGCTCTGGAGGAAGATAATGAACTGAGCCCATTACTGAATTTGTTTGGGTTAACTGTGTTGAATTTAGGGCCATAGCTATACCAAAGTCAGTTATTTTTACTAGTCCATTGTCCTCAATCATTATATTTTGTGGTTTAATATCTCTATGAATTATGTAGGCTTCATGAGCATGGGCTAAACCATCTGTTAACTGTGTCATTATATCTATTACTTCATTTAGAGTAAGTGCTCCTCTTTTTTGAAGTAATTGTTTTAATGTTTTTCCTTCAATATATTCCATTACGATGTAATAATTTCCATCTTCTTCACCGACATCGTATACTTCAACAATATTTGGATGTGATAAATTTGATACTGATAGGGCTTCTCTTTTGAAACGACGAATAAATTTTTCATCATTTGAAAGATCTCCACGTAATACTTTTATTGCAACTTTTCTATCTAGAATTGTATCATTTGCTAAATAGACATTAGCCATACCACCTTCGCCAATTGTTTTAATAATTTCATATCTATCATTAATCTTTTGACCTTTTGATAGCATTATAAATCACCACTTTCCTTTTTTAGATAAGCAATTGATATATTATCTGTACCACCACGCATGTTACTCTTTTTAATTAGTTTTTCTACTTGTTCTTCTATTGAACTTTTATTATTTAATACTTTTTCTATTTGATCATCTGCGACCATATTTGTTAGACCATCACTACATAGGAATAATCCTGATACATTAGTGTCTACATCAAAAATATCTATTTCGATCGGATCATTTGCTCCAAGAGCTCTAGTTAATAGGTTTTTTCTTGGATGAAATTTAGCTTGTTCTGGAGTTAATTCTCCTGTTGATACAAGTAAATTTACCAGGGTATGATCCTTTGTTATTTTATGTAATAATCCATTTTTCATTACATATCCTGATGAATCGCCAATATTTCCATATAGTATGTAATCATTTGTTTTGATAGCTATTACTAGGGTTGTCCCCATGCCTTTGCTCTCGGGATGATTTTTTGTATAAGAAAATATTTTTTCATTTATTTCTTTTACTATTCTTCTTAAGTAGTCGATAGCATCTTCTTTTTTTCCGAGCGTTTCTAGTTCTTCAAAACTATCTCTAACATGTTCTATTGCTATATTAGAGGCTACTTCTCCTGCTTTATGTCCACCCATTCCATCCGCTACGGCAAGAATGAATTCATTATTATTATTATTTAATATTATTACATTATCTTCATTATGTGTTCTTACTTTTCCTGCATCTGTCATATAAAATGTCTGCATAACTTCACTCCTCTTTTGCTTTGGCTCTTAGCTGTCCACAGGCAGCATCTACATTTCCGCCAAATTCTTTTCTTATTGTTACATTTATATTATTTGATTTAAGTATATCATAAAACTGTAAAATTTTCCACTTTTTTGTTCTTTTGAAACCAATATTTTCTGTTTCATTATATGGTATTAAATTTACGTAGCAGTTTATTCCTTTAAGAAGTGAGACTAATTCTTTTGCTTCTTTTTCACTATCGTTTATATCCTCTAACATAATATATTCAAAAGTTACTCTTCTATTAGTAAGTTTTATATATTCTTTTATGGTATCCATTAATTCTTTTATTGGATAGGCTTTGTTTATTTTCATTATTTTATTTCTTAGTTCATCATTTGGAGCATGCAAGCTTATGGCTAGATTTACTTGTCCTTCTTCTTTCATAAATTTCTTGATTCCTGGTACTACTCCACATGTAGATATAGTTATATGTCTTGAACCAATATCTATTCCTTTACCACAGTTAATTATTTTAACGAAGCGCATAACATTATCATAATTATCAAATGGTTCACCAATACCCATAACTACTACATGAGATATTCTAGTCTTAATGTCTTCTTCAATAAGGAGAATCTGCTCTACTATTTCATAGGCTAGTAAGTCTCTTACTTTCTTTAGTCTGCCACTTTCACAAAAAGCGCATGACATGTTGCAGCCTACTTGTGATGATACACAAATACTTATTCCATAGTCATGAAACATTAGTACTGATTCTATTCTATTCTTATCTTCTAGTTCAAATAAATATTTGTTTACTTCTTTACTTTCTTGTTTTATTAATAGTTTTATCTTGTAGAAAGAGAAATCTTGTTTTAATTTTTCTCTTAACTCTTTACTAATATTAGTCATTTCACCAAATGAAGTATATCTTTTTTTATATAATCCTTCATATACTTGAGCCGCTCTAAAGGGCTTTTCATTTATACTTATAAAATAATCTTCTAATTCTTTTAATGTTACATCATATATATTTCTCATTTTTTTCACTTCTAACTTTCCATTATTATTATAGCAAAAAAAATATGTTATTAAA
>ERZ773136.1470-NODE-1470-length-22764-cov-5.575543_pt1 | contig 22764 bp, 15 predicted proteins | sample MGYA00580855_ERZ773136 | MGnify/ENA primary metagenome ERZ773136 (study PRJEB29015, sample SAMEA2737860) | human gut metagenome | biome: human gut; feature: human-associated habitat; material: faeces | place: China | collected 2012 ... | reverse complement strand
GGTGCCCGGGCGTGCGAGCCTGTCCTGCCCGGGAGCCGCCGCATGCGCCTGCCCGGCGGCGGGCAGGTCCACTTCGTGCCCCTGCCGTGGATCTCGGTCAGTGCCTCGCGCATCCGCCACCGCTGGCTGCACGGCCTGAACGTGGATTTTCTGGTGCCCAAGCCCGTACTGGAGCTGCTGGACGCCCACCGGGAGACCGTGCTGGCGCACTGGCTGCCCGAGGCCAAAACGGACGATGCCTGATGCCGTCCGGGGCTGCAAGAAAACTTATTGCTTTTTTCACCGAAACAGACTAAATAATGCCTTCGGCCTTGCTGTGCATGCACAGCTCCAAAGAGCGGAGAGGTAGCGAAGTTGGCCGTAACGCGCTCGACTCGAAATCGAGTTATCGGTTAATAGCCGGTACGTGGGTTCGAATCCCACCCTCTCCGCCATTCTATTATAACGCCTTGTAATAATAGAATATACAAGAAAAATAAGCGCTTATACTTTCGGTTGCTACACAAACATGCTACACACCGGAGGTATGAGCGCTTTGTCATTCAAGACACCCACCCCTTTCCTGCGGGGACGCACCTACTACTTCCGGCTGCGTGTCCCGCAAGACCTCCTGCCTGTCTACGCCCCCAAGAAAGAGCTAACCTTCTCCCTCAAGACGCGGGACTTCCATCAGGCTTTGGAGAACGCCCGCCTGCGTGCCATCCAGATAGACCAAGAGTTCCGCGAGCATCGCCGCCGCCTTGCCGAGCAGCAGGAGCAGGCCCTTGCCCCGGCTGCGGCCATCGCCGCTCTTGCCGCGCCCTCTCCCGCCACCGCGCCGCTGCGTCCTTTTGCCGAGATGGACGAACAGGAGCAGGAACGCCTGCTGGCCCTCTATCCTGACGAATCCCTCAAGGCCGCTCTGGAGGCCCTGAACACGCCTCCCGCCGAGGATGAAGCACAGGCCCGCAAGGAATGGCAGGAGCAGCAGGAACTCATGCAAGAGCTGGAAGGCCCGTCCTGCACGCCCAAAGAGCCGCCCCTGTTCTTCCCTCCCAGCGCCCGCTACAAGGAACAGCTCCGCAGGGATGCGTCCCTTTTCATCGAGGCCGCGCCCCTCTGCCTCCGGGACGGGGATGTCTTCCCCATGCTGGGCATGGCGGAGGCCTTCCTTGCCCGCCACGGCTACGCCATGCCGCCCGCCAGCGGGGAAGACGACAGCCCGCAGGCCGCCGCTGTGCGCTCCAGATTCAGGAAGATATGCCATCAGTTGCTGGCCGAGGAATGGCAGGTGAAGAAGCTCTTTCTGGCCCATCTGGACGGGGAAGCGTGGGCCTCCATGCGGCAGCCCGCCCTCGTCACGGCCCCGCTGCCTCCGCACGGCACAGGGCAGTCCCCGGCACAGGCCGGAGCCGTCCCCGGCGGCGATGCCAGCACACAGGAAGGCCCGGACAATCCCCGTTTCAGCACAGTCTGTGAAGCCTACATCCGGGAGAAGGGAGCAAGCCTTGCCCCCTCCAGCCTCCTGTCTGTCCAACTGGCCGTGCGCCGCTTCATGGAGCAGGCAGGCGACCTTCCCATCAAAGCCTACAGGAAGCGGGAACACATCATCCGCTACAAGGACGCCCTGCTGGCCCTGCCCAAGAACCTGCCCGCGCCCCTCGCCAAGCTGCCCATGCCGACCGTGCTGGAGCGCATCCGCAAGGGGGCCTTCCCCCATCTCCAGCAGGCCCCGAAGCTGTCGGCCCGCACCATCAACGAAAAATACCTTGCCTTCGTGCAGGTGGTCTTCTCCTATGCCGTGAACAACGGGCTTGTGGAGGTCAATCCCTGCACCGGGGTACGGGCCGCCAGCAATACGACGGAACTGGAAGACGTGTCCGTCCTGCCCTTCTCCAAGGAGGATTTGTCCGTCATCTTCCAGCGCTCCGGCCTGTACCATCCGCACGGCTGCGGCGCTGTGGGGCGGCTCTATGCCAGCAAGAGCAAGCTCCTTGACTACAGGTGGCTCGTCCTGCTGGCCCTGTACACGGGTGCCCGCATAGAAGAACTGGCCCAGCTCGACCGGCAGGACGTGCGGCAGGAGGCCGGTGTCTGGTTCATCCATATCCGCGCCGAGATGGCCACAGGCCGCCGGGTGAAGAACAGGGCCTCCATCCGCAAGGTCCCGCTGCATTCCCGCCTGCTGGAGCTGGGCTTCCTCGACTTCGCCCGGCAGGGGGAAGGGACGGGCAAGCTGTTCCCCCTCCTTTCGGACAAGCAGGACGGCGGCAAGCGCAGCAACGCCTTTTCGCAGTGGTGGCGGCGCTTCCTTGCCAGTCTGGACTTGGAGAACGGGGACAGGAAACACTTCCATTCCTTCCGGCATACCTTCAAGCGCGAAGGACGCAACAGCGGCCAGATTGCCCCGGAACTCCTTGATGCGCTACAGGGACATGCACAGCAAGGCGTCTCCGCGAACTACGGACGTGATGAAGAAGGAAAGCAGTATGCCCTGCCTGTATTGCAGAAGGCACTGGAGAAGATTGATTTTAGCGATGTGACACAAGGACTTGAATCATCCATGATGTTGTAAGGACAGAATATCACAGTGAGACAAATTTCCAGAATCCCCATATTTCTGTTTTAAGTCCTCATTTTCTTCCTTCCCGATGAATGAGTCACGTTTCAAGCAAAAACGCGGGAAAAGGCCAATACGGGCCAAAATGAGGCATATGGGAGATTTCGCCGTTCCCGACATGCTGGCCTGTCCGACAGAAACCGGGACCAAAGGGGCTTTTCATGAACATGCCGTCCAAAGAAGCTTTTTGATCATGCCGGGAGAAAGCGTCACTTCCCCATTATCCAGAACTCTCTACATGACACGCGAACATGCGCCTGGAAGGAACATGCTCGCGTGTCGTTTAAGCGCTCTTTGGCGCGGATGTTTTCAAGTATGCATACGCAGAGCATCCGGCAGCCCTGCCTGACGATGCACCGGATCAGACCCGGAATACCTTCATGACTTCGTCGCCAAGGTGATTGATGACCTTGACGGCGATGCGGCCGCCCTCCGGCCGGGGGAAGGGGCGGGAGGTATCGCTGTGCAGGCTTTCCCAGGCGTCCTTGTCGATCTCGGCCTTGAGGGTGGTTTTCAGGGCCTTGTAGGGATCGTTGGCGCCCAGGAAGTAGGCCTGACGGACAAAGAAGCTTTCCTCGTCATAGTCCGTATCCACAAACCAGCAGGCGATGTCATCGGCCTCGCCGGAGCAGATCTCGCCGGTGCTGGGTTTGAACACGTCCACGCCATTGACCTTGACGCGCAGCATGCCGGTCTCGCGGCCTTTGGCGTCGGTCTCGGGCAGCAGGCTGATGTCCGGTTCACCGAAGATGACGAAGAGATTGCCCTTGCCGTTGTTCTTGAGGTCCTCGCTCATGTGCAGGTCGGCATTCATGCGGGCCTTGAGCACGGGGATCTTGCCCAGCCTGCTGAACTCCGCCGCATGGGCATCGTAGTTGAACGCGCAGGCGACGACCACATCGAAGCCCGCATCCGCAGCCTCACGAACGGCCTGCACCAGATCCTGACGCGAGACCGTACCGAATTCCGGGCCGATGAAGATGCCTGCGCGGCGTTCGGTCTCGCCTTCGTTGTAGCGGCCTTCGGCGCAGATCATGGCTCCGGGCCAGGGGGTCAGACTGGTGAAGTCGATCTTGTCGTCCTTGTGGGCCTGCTGCACACCGGCGACCTTGAGGTTCTCCAGGATCATGCCCACGAAGTCGCGGCCGTCCGCACCCTCATGCGGTGCGGCGGGGTCCAGCAGCTCGCCATCCGCGCCCACGGCCAGCATGCGGTGCGGGGAGAGGCTCTCCACCGTGAAGGGACCGGCCACGCGCACCTTTTTCTTGTCCTCATAGGGCTTGTCGTAAAGGAACTCATAGTCGGCACGGGCCGCGATGGAGGCATCGATCTCCTGCTGGCGGGCAATGCGGGCCTGCCACCAGCGGGCGTGCGTGTCGCGCGCCTTCGTGCTCCAGGCGGTGTCCGCCTCACGGGGGATCTCCCATTCTTCCCACTGTTCGCCCAGCTGCGCATTGAGGGTCGCGCGCAGCGGCTCCAGCGTGCGCTGCCATTTTTCGTAAATGACGTCGATCTCGGCATTGTTGGCAATGGATTTCAGCGTGATGTGCGGCACGCGCTCATAGACGAAGCCCAGGCGGATATTGTTGAAGGTGGGGGCTGTGGAGGGGCCGCGACTATTCAGCTCCGCTTCCTTGGCCTGACCTTCCGGGCTGTCGGTCATGAGATAATAGGGGTAACGCGCGCCCATGATGCGCGCACGCGCCAGAGCCAGGGCCACGCGCGAGGTATCGATGGTGATCCAGCGGCGGCCCCATTGCTCGGCCACATAGGCCGTGGTGCCGGAACCGCAGGTGGGGTCCAGCACCAGATCACCGGGATCGGTGGCCATGAGGATACAGCGTTGGATGACTTTTGCGTCAGTTTGGACAACATAAATCCTTTTGTCTCCAACAAATCCTCCTCCAGCAGTATCTGCCCAAACATTATTTATTTTTTGAATATCATAATCATCCCAGTATCGTGCAAATCGTAATGTATTTCCTTTTTGAATTAATCTGTTCGCTTTACTCAGGCGTTCCATATTGCGATAGGTAGTTGTCCAATGACGATTCTTTGGGACTGAATAGCTTTTGTTATTGAACATGAAAGTATATCCTAAAGAATCAACCCAACCATCTGAATTTAGGGGATTTCTTGCTATTAATCTATATTGGGATAAGTTGTCAATAGAATTTAAGGATGATATATTTTGTCTATTTGTATTCTTGTCTTCAATTATATCAAAAAATGCTATATCTTTATTGCAAAACTCTTTTTTCTCAAATATATTATTAAATTTAAAAAATGATATATCTTTTGCAAACCAAACGATATAGTCATAATTTGATTGAAGATAGTTGGAATCAAATGCACCCGATTTTTTAAATATAATCAAATTGACAAAATTCTCCTCTCCAAACACCTCATCCATCAGTGCCCGTACACGGTGCACGTTCTCGTCACCGATCTGCACAAAGATGCTGCCGGAATCCGTGAGCAGATCGCGGGCCAGCAGGAAGCGGTCGCGCAGATAGCTGAGGTAGGAGTGGATGCCGTCTTTCCAGGTATCGCGAAAGGCTTTGACCTGTTCCGGCTCGCGGGTCATGTTGTCGGCCTTGCCGTCCTTCACGTCCCGGCTGGTGGTGGACCACTGGAAATTGCTGTTGAACTTGATGCCGTAGGGCGGGTCCATATAGATGCACTGCACCTTGCCGCGCAGGCCTTCGCGCTCGGACAGACTGGCCATGACCTGCAGGGAGTCGCCCAGTATCATGCGGTTGGTCCAGTTCTGGTCGTGCTGGTAAAAATCGGTCTTGTCCGCATCCGGCGCAATGCCGTTGAAATCCGCAAACAGCGAAAGCTGCTCCTGCGGCTGGGGCCGGGCGGCCTTGGTCTCGCGTATCAGCTCCTGCACCAGGGCGCGGGGATGGACCTTTTCCTGGATGTACAGGGGCGGGGCCTGCACGGTAAGGCGGTCATCCCCATCGTATTTGCCGCGCCAGATGAGCTGCGGGTCCAGATCCGGGTCGCGCTTCTGAAAGCTCAGACGCACGGGGGCCAGCTCTTCCTGCCGCATGACGGACTGATACTCCGCCGTGGGGATGTTGGTGCGCCGATCGGCCTCATGGGTGATGGTCTCAACGGTCTTGAGGGGAAAAGCTTTGCGAGCCATGCCGTATCCTTTCTTACACGTTATCTTCAACGATGATGCTCAAGGGTGATGTCGCCAGCAGGCGCTGACCGCGCCCGGCTTTGACCACCGTGCCGGAAATCTCCACCAGCAGCTTGTCCCTATGGGCGGTAATGGCCTGCAGGTAGTCTTCTCCGGCAAGCTGGACCTGCAGCACACGGGGATGGGACGCCATGATGTCCCTGATCTTGATGACCCCGGTCTCCACAGGGTCCGGGGATTCCAGACCCATCACCAGACCACGCACCACCTGTTCGGGTTCCGGTTCCGTGGCCTTGATGGCGGCAGAGGCCTCCCGGATCAGGGGCATATAACCGGCATCCACACTGATGCGGGCCAACGGCCGCTGCTGCCGCCGGTTGGCTGAATAGCTGATGCCGATTTCGATATACTGGGGTTTCAGGCTCTCATGGAGCGCGGTGACAGCATCACAGAGGTTGGTGGTCAAGCCCGATGCCGCCGCCTGCTGGAAGTGCTCCAACCTGCTGTCATTGCTGGCCTGCTGGGCCGCCGTATTCAAGGCCTCCAGACCACTTTGCAGCGTCGGGACGACCCGTTTTTCATAGGGCAGCGCTTCCGGGATATCCACGAGCGTGCCCTGGACATTCAGATCCGGCGCAACCGGCGCCAGCAATTGCAGGATGAAGCTGCCGTGCGCTGTCTGGGCAAAACGCACGCTGTCCATGAAGCGTTCCGCATCCTGCGGTTTTCTGCCGGGATAGCTGATCTTGTGCGTTGCTGCCGAGCAGGCGGCCGCCAGCAGCAGGTCGCGTGTCTGGGACACGAAGTCCACACTGCGCATGATATTAAGCGAACCGTCCCGGGTATCTTCCGAAACGTTCCTGACGCGGATTACATCAAAACCGCTGTGCCGCAGATCCGCCTCGATAAGCAGCTGGGAGCGGTCCTCCTCCCGTTCCAGTGCCGCAAGGACATCTGCCATGCGCGCAGGATAGTCGGCAAAACGAGTGGCCAGGGGCACCAGCAACTCCTCATTGCCATACTGCCAGATGGTGGCTTTTCCAGGATATTCGTCAAGCTGTGTGGCGCCCTTGCTGCGCAAATAGGCCATGAGCTGCACGGGGGTGATGGACTGCAGCACCTGTTTGTCTGAAATACGCACTCTCATATCATTTCCCCATTGGCGCTATGCCGCATGGCTTCTTTCAGAAAGTCCACAGAAAAGACGTTCTTTCGCGGGATGTGGACAGTGACTGTGCTGTCATTTTCCGTTTCGGGTTTCCCGGCCAGGGAAAGCCAGTAGGCACAGTGGTGCAGGCAGAGCTGGTCTTCCGTCTGTTTTGTCCAGTCCTCGCAATCTTCCGGCACACATACCAGTACCAGCAGGCGGGGTTCCATAACATCAGCACGCAAGTCATTATAGTTTTTGACAGGCAGGGCAAACGCGATCTCATCGTTGGAACGATCCACCGTATGCGTGCATTTGAGCTGGATCGCGACCCTGCCCCGCGTCCGTCTGCAATTGGGGATATCCTTCATGCACAGCTCAAGGTCCACACTGTCGTTATCTACTTCCGGTCTGCTGGGATTACAGCCCGCCTGGGCGGCTATGACGGCCACATAGGCGCGGCTGAACTGCTCCATCTTTGCGGTATGATGCATGGCCGTTATCCCTTTTTCATCTGATCACAGGCCTCGCTGACAGCCTCGGCAAAAGCCTGCTCGACCCGTGCGGCAAAATCGTCCTGAATGCGGTACACTTCCCGCAATTCCACAAAGGCCCAACGGCCAAACTGCCCCAGGCGGTTGATGCCGGGCAGCCAGTATGCTTCCATAGTGGCCTTCTTTTCCTTGGCGTCCTCGCCTCGGTAGCCCTTGATCTCCACCACCAGGTGCAACAGGTCGTCCTCGCCGTGGCCGTCATCCACCAGTACGATAAAGTCCGGCAGGTAGACATGCGCCTCACCTGCCAGGGTATAGGGCACTTCAAAGCCGAGGTTGTGATTCTTCACATAGGCGCGCACCTGGGGGTGAGATTCCACCACGCGACAGAACTCCCCTTCCCAGTCGCTGTCCAGCACCACCCAGTTGACGTGGCATTTGCGGGCATCGGTCTGCCAGCGGCTGGGCTTGGTGGTGGTGAAATTGACGTGGCGCGTGGAGCCCTGCGGATTGTAGGCATCCAGGATGACCGTCACGGGACGATTTCTGGATGACAGCGAGCGTGTGATGGCCGCCGTTATACGCTCGCAGGCCATGTCCGCCAGCTCGCGATACAGCAGCTGGCCCGGCATGGTATTGCCCGCGCAGCTGAAGCACTGGTGCAGCCACTGCGCGGCGATACGCTTGAGCTGTCCAAAAAGATGGAGCTTGGGTTCCTGCCCCGCATCGCGGAATTTGTGCATCAACAGATGGCGGGTCAGATGCATGAGGATGGTGTTCTCGCGCACTTTGTCCAGATGATCCAGACTCAGGTTCACCCCCTCGCCGATGATGCCCTCGTTACGCGTGATGGACGGCCCCACCAGCTCCGGGGTGAGCTGCAGGCAGGAATCTTCGTTGAAATCCGCAGTGAGGATCTCTTCCGGCAGCTCCACACGATAGCCCACCACACGAGGGAAGGTGATCTCCAGCGCGTCACGATCCGGGCGCACGGCCTTGACCTGCACGCTCTCGCGCGGCTTGGTGGCTTTGACGACGACAGCCTGTGCCGTGAACTCAAAGGGAACCCCCAGCACGTCGGAGTATTCCACATTGAACAGGCCTTCCTCGTTCAGGTCATAGGATTGACGCCGCAAGGCGCGACCGATGACCTGCTCGCACAACAGCTGGGTGCCGAAAGCGCGCACGCCCAGCACATGCGTGACAGTATTGGCATCCCAGCCTTCCGTCAGCATGGAGACCGAGACCACACAACGGATGCTCTCGCCCAGCTGGCCGGACTTGCCCACGGTGTTCATGACTTCGCGCAGGATGGTGGCCTCACTCAGGGTACCGCCCCGCTGCAGCTCCGCTGCCAGAGGGCCGCCGCGCTGCAGGATCTCCCGCTTGAAGCGGGCTATCTCGTCTTTGGCGGCCTCGGTGAAAGCGTCGTCCAGCACATCTCCCTTTTCCAGCTGCTGGGAGTCAATGAGCAGGGTACGAGGCCGGGCCAGAGGCTGGCCATTCTCGTCGAAATTGCGGAACAGAGGCAAACGCCCGTTCTCAAGGACCTGCGAGCCATCGATACCCGCCCGGTAAAAACCGGAGATATAGTCGTAGACCAGCTTGGACGTGGAGGTATTGTTGCAGACCACGATGAAGCAGGGCGGTACGGAAATACCTTCCTGCTGCCAGCTGGCGAAAACTTTTTCATAATGGCCGTACAGAGCTTCCAAAGCCGTTTGCAGGCGAACGGGCAAAGCCAGAGGGTCCAGGGCGGTCTTTCTGCCCTTTTTGGGCATGTCCTTGCGGATATGTTCCCAGAGATTGCGGAACATGGGCAGCTCATTGCCCGGGATATTTTCCGCCACAGGCACACGAGGCAGCTTGACGATACCGCACTCAATGGCGTCCATGAGAGAGAAATCGCTCATGGTCCAAGGAAAGAGCGTACCTTCCACATAACCGGAACCACGCAGGAAAAACGGTGTGGCCGAAAGATCCATCACGCGCAGGATCTGCAGCCGGCGCTGCACTGCCTCCAGGCCGGAGATCCACAGGCGGGCGGCCTCGCGGTTCTCATTGGCCTCGTTCCGGGCCTCGGTCTGCTCCGCCCCTTTCAGATCACTCAGCTCCTCTTCCAGCACGGCATCGGCGTTGGGCTTTTCCCGATAACAGTGATGCGCTTCGTCATTGATGACCATGACGCGCTTGAGATTCATAAGCTCGGGTATGACGCGCTGCAGCATCTCGCCTTCACTTTCCTGGGTATCCAGCTGCTCCCCACGCCAGCCCTCCAGAGCCGCACGGGTCCCGCTGGCGACCTTGAGCTTTTCCCGCAACTTGAACGCATGGTAATTGGTGATGACGATGCGCGCCTGCTGCAGATCCTGCAACATATCCTGCGGCACCAGCTCGCGACTGGCGTAGTAGGCATCTGGATCATTGGGCTGCAGAACGCGTAGACGGTCCTTGATGGTGATGCCCGGCGCGACCACCAGAAAGCCCTTGGTGAAACTTCTTGTTGACGGGCTGCGCACGGCATTGAGCGTCTGCCAGGCGATGAGCATGGCCATGACCGTGGTCTTGCCCGCGCCCGTGGCCAGCTTGAGCGCCAGACGGGGCAGGCCGGAATTGGCTTCGTCATTGGCCTGTTTCAGGTGTTCGAGGATCTCCTGGTAGCGCTTCTGCTGTGGCGCCACCTCCGTCAGCCAGATGGCCGTCTCCACGGCTTCCACCTGGCAGAAGAAAGGACGGATGCCGCTGAAAGCATGATGCCGCCAGTGCTGGAGCAGGCGCGCCGTGGTGGGTGAGACTTTCCATTGCGACGGTGGCAATGCCCGCCATGCGGCCACATGATTACGGACTTGGTTGATCAGGGCTTTGTGGTATTCCTGCTCGCTGGAAAGATCCTGGATGGTCAGCAGCGAGGCCTGCTCTACCTTGCCCCTGCGCTTTTTGGGCTTGGGAATGGGCGTGATGAAATCCGCCGGGCGGCGCACCGGCTTGATGCGCTGAGTGGGAAGACCATCCTTCAGTTCCCAGTGCCGTGTAGGACATTCATAGGGGGAATTCAGGATAGGATGGTCATAAAAGGCATTGCTCCCCTGGGGGATGTCGCTCTTGGCCATATCAGACATATTTCCTCCGGGCAGTCCCTCTCCCATGCAAAGCGGGCCGTAAAACTGCGTCAGACTTTTCCCGGAACGATACCGCCGAACCATGTCCCGGGCAAGAAGAAAGGTCTTCTGATATGATCAACGCTCATTGTCAGCAAGTCTTCATCACGATTCTTTCGCTGGGCTACAGAGGTCTTTCAACCCAAATATTGTACTGCTCCTGCCCCGTGGGCAGAGGCTGGACGACCTCCCAAAGGCATTGCCCTGTGCAGGAGGTCTCGAAAAGGAGGAGCGCCGGGCCTCTGGTCGTCTTGCAGCCTTCTGCCTTGCTGGCTTTGTTCTTACGTCCCCTCATACTGGAAGTCACCATCATCCCCTTCATCATGGTCATCCCTCCACTCAGCTCATCCCTGCCAGCAGCGGGCGGAGCGATTCCCACCCCGTGGGAATTGAGGAGCATATCATTCTAAAGAGAAAGAAAACAAAGAATTTTACCATGTTGCATATTAGGTGGCACTAAGTGGAAGAAGGGCAGGGGGATTCTTGGGGGGTAAGGGGGGCTCTAAAAATATCTTAAAGAGATAAACCCAAGAAGATACTTAAATTTGTAATCTTTTACATGCAAAACAAAAGATTATCCTTCTACCTATTGAACAAAGATTATCCAAGTATTCTTTTTTATTTATCCATGATGATGATTGCTATTTAGTCATCGTATCGTCATCTATAGCTATTATTCCCTATCATAAACAAACTTCCGTTCCCTGTCTCAGTCGGAAGCATCTTCACCACAAAAATTTGAAAGCCTTATTCGTATTACGGGATTCAGTTTTTTCCCCGTACTACCCTGGTCTTCCTTTGCCACAGGACGGCACCACTTCCATAAGCATCTGCCCGGCTTCCCTCTTCTCTCACCTTCTGCTGCCTCCTGCCTTGCGTTCCGCCGAGGAACTGCACGGTATCCAGCCCCGGCGCTGTCCTGCTCCGAGGCTCTGTCCCAAGGAAGCAAGGGAGGCAGCACTGCTGACACCCCACCATGCCTGGAGTCAGCCGCCGCGTCTGCTGGATGCCGAGGGCCAGCCGTGCTTCGTAGCGCGGGACGTGGCGCTGGCTCTGGGGTACGAGAAACCCGGCACCGCCATTCAGCAACACTGCAAAAAATAAATAAAGTCAGCCAAGTCCCTGAATCGGGGACTTGGGTTAAGATGCCGCCTGTCCATCTCCTTCTCATCCCCGAAGCAAAGGTTCTGAATCGGAACTTTTGACTTCCAGCTCCGTGGCCTCTCCATCATCCCCGAAGCCGACGCGTACCGCAAATTTCATAGCACTCAATCTTGAAGCCTATGAAGTTGTTTCTCAGCTCATATTCGGCCAATCCAAAATTGGATTTGCCGAAAATTTCCTCCCCCCCAACCTTGGAGACTACGAAGTGGCCTGTCACACCAGCGAAGCGCCTGGACTACCTGCTTTCCAAGGACGGCTTCCCTCTCCGCAGGACGGAAGGGTAGCAATCCGATTGCTACCGCTGGCGGGCCTGCTCCTCCGCAGGACGGACATGCTGGACAAGGTGGTCATATCATGGACACACTGCCTCTGTTCGCCCCACCCTGCGGCCATGCTGCTCTGGCTGCCCCTAAGCCGCTTATGGCTAGCCGCCTCTCCACTGTCTTATCCTCCGCCCTGTGCGCATGGCCCAGCCATCCGCATGGGGCTTTTTTTGCCGGGCCTTCCCTGTTCCCGCCGTCACCAGCTGCAAGTGGCGAAAATTTCCGGGAAGCGACATGACCATATGTTGCGTGACATCGAGCAGTTTTTGACGCAACAACCTGAAATCTTCGTAGAACCCAATTTTGGGGAGTACGAAGCCGCGTATTAGGCAGGCTTTGACGCAAGCGCCTGAAATCTTCAGCAAACCCAATTTGGGGGTCGTTGAGTATCCCGTGAGACGGGGCTTCGGGACAGAGATGGTCAAGGCCTACCTCCTCTCCAAAGACGGCTTCCCCTATGCCGGAGAGACTTTCCTTCCAGCACATCCTGCCCGATAGACGGACGGCAGCAACGGCAGACGACATTGACACCATGCGGGAAATGGCTGACTTTTCCTATAGGCAGTAATCAACAACGCTGCCCTTTCTCTTGGGAGACACTGCATGATCATGACAGCCGTTTTTCTTATTATTTGCATAGCTGGTGCCATAGGCCTCACAGCGGCCTATCTTTCGTCACGGGAGTCTTACCAAGATGAAAGACCAGAAGATGATGTCCCCCACCAAGTACAGAAAGACGATAGCATGTCATGCCGGTCGGGCATTTCCATGCAGAACATGAGCGGACACATGGTGACAAAGCAAGACCTGCGGGAGCTGGAATCACGCATCCTTGGCCGTATTGCCATCATGCTTATCGCCGGTATCGGGCTCCTTGCCGTGCTGATAGTTCTGATGCGGCCCGGCGCATAACCCCGCCGCCCCTGCTTTTGGACATTCTTATGCACTGCCCCGTGCGAAGTCTTCCGTAGCCCCCTTCCCTATCCCTGTCTGCCTCCATCCGCCGCCCGTCCTCCATAGGTGGCTGGCATGGGTATCTTTGCTCTCCCATCTGTCCAGTTAGGGTACACATCAGACGAGCATAGACCATCATTCCCAAAAATGTTCATCTAGGGTTTATTTGGGATTTATTTGACAAATACTATTTAAGTTTATAACTCTAAATGAACACAACAAAGGAGCGACCATGAACGGGAAGAACATCGGCTACATCCGCGTGAGCAGTATCGACCAAAACACCGCCCGTCAGCTCGAAGGGGTCCCGCTGGACAAGACCTTCATCGACACATGCAGCGGCAAGGACACCCGGCGTCCCGGCCTCATGGCCTGCCTGGACTACGTGCGGGAAGGCGATACCCTGCACGTCCACAGCATCGACAGGCTGGCCCGCAACCTGCAAGACCTGCTGCATATCATCGAGAGCCTCAAGCAGCGGGCCGTGGCCGTGGTCTTTCATAAGGAAGGCCTGACCTTCTCCGGCAAGGAAGACCCTTTCCAAAAGCTACAGCTTCAAATCATCGGGGCCGTGGCCCAGTTCGAGCGGGCCATGATTAAGGAGCGGCAGCGGGAGGGCATAGCCATTGCCAAGGCGGCGGGGAAGTACAAGGGACGCAAGCCCTCCTTCACAGCAGAACAGGCGGAGCAGGCACGGCAGATGGTCGCGGCGGGACAGAGCAAGACGGACGTGGCCCGGCACTTCGGCGTGAGCAGGACCACCTTATACAAGGTCCTCACCGACGGGCAGAGCGCTTGACGGACAAAGGGAAAAAGGCGATACCCACAGGAACGGAAATATGCTACACACAGAAGCAGTCGAAAATAAAAAGTACTTATATTTTCAAAGTGTTAGGATGGAATCCCCTGAATCCCACCCTCTCCGCCAGAAAAGCGACCTATACGATCCCGCCAAGTACCTAAGTGCTTGGCGGGATTTGTTTTTTACTTCCTCTATTCCTATCTGCGCCTTGTCGATTTCAAGGCAAGGGTGGTACAGCGGGTGATACGGGCCTCGTGTACCGCCATGCCGCGCTGCCTGTGGCGTTAAGTCTCCCCTCTCCAATCGAGTCAGCAAGTAACTGAGAGCTATGCCAAAGAGCTCCACCCGGCGAACAGCGAAGTAATGTCGGCGAATGATCTGCCGGTGGCATAGCTGAGACCATCTGTACCACAACAGGGTAAGGCCGGCAGTGCGCATGTGAAAGCCTCATCTTTTATGGTCGCCAAAAGGGATGCCTGAAAAAAGCTGCTTGCAACAGCAAAATCCATCCGCGTACAGATGAAAGACATTCCTCCGGAGGTAACGGCAAACGGGGCCAGGCCCCAGGCAGCTGCCCGATGGGAGCGACGGAGTATTCCGCAACCGGATGCTTTCTGACGTCTGATGCCCGTCCGTTTTGCCGAGACAAGGGCCATGATCCAGGCCTGCACGTCAGCGGACACGACTATATTCGGGCTCTCTCCGCCAGACACGAGACTTCAGCTGGCTGGGGGAGCGCAGGGAGCTATGCCTGCATACGCTCCATATCCTGCGGGACGTTCTGCAACAAGGTCCCATCCCCTTCCGGGCATCGCTCTGTCTTTTCTACAGTGTTACCAATAACGTTCCGTACAAAGTGGAACCGTCTTCCGGTCAAGCAGGAGACGTTCTGGTCGTCAAAGGGAACACCCTGAGCATTTTCTTCCGTATTTTACAAGCTAATGAAAACAGATAGCGATTATTTTTGTTTTATAGAAAAAATATTATTTTGAACATGCTTCCATAAAAAATCATATCGACAGTTATTTCTTGAAAAATATTTTTTACTCATATACGTTCACCCTTGGCATATGAATAAAAGGAGGGACTTTTATGGCTCTGGAAGACAAAGATATTTTTAATGCTATCTTCAACAAATATAGCGACCAGCCCATCGAATTCATCATGGAGCAGTACGAAAAGGCAAAAGTTCTCAATATGGCCATCGAGCGCCGTATCAATGCGCAAGCTGAACAGCCTGTGAAGGTCGAAGAGACCGCGCCTGCCGCCCTGCCCCCCGTGGACGAGCCTCTTCCCGTCGAAGAGGAAAAAAAGCCCGCCCCGGCCCCCAAAAAGATCTTCACCAAGGCCGACCTGGTCTTCAATCCTGCGGAAGCCATCACCGACAACACCATCACCTGCTGCCTGTGCGGCAAGGCGGCCTGTTCCCTGACGTCCCGCCACCTGGCCAATCACGGCATCAATGTGGAAGAGTACAAATACCTCTGCGGTTATCCTTCCGAACAGAAACTGATGTCCCGGAATTTCGAAGCCAAGATGCGGCGCAATGTCCAGAGGGCCCAGCAGGCCCGCAAGGAAAAGCGCCAGGCCGAGAACGCCTAGCAGTAACCAGCATGTATCTGCGGCCGGTACATTGCGGGACACCGGCCCCATGTACACAGCTCTCTACAAAAAAGGGAATGCCTGTGCGGGCATTCCCTTCTTTGTAGAGGCAGTCCGCTGTCCTCATGGTGCACCGCAGGGGCCGTCCTGATAATCTGTTTCCTTTCCGCAAATGGCGTAGCGGGATCGCGCTCCAGACAAATGAAGGGAAAGAAAGAAGCCTTGCCCAAATCCGTAGCACTTTTCTTGATGCAGGCGGAAACAAACAGCGCGCGATACAAAAATCCGTGCGCGTTCTTAATAAATATTCCCATATTGATTTCATCTCATGTATTAAATTTTCTGTAAAATTCGATATCCTATCACACCAAAAAATCTAAAAATATTTTTTTAAACGTTGCTAGATAATATAAAAATGCTGCAGTTCTCAGTAGATAGGCTGAGTTTTACGGCAGGTTCCGGATATTATATTAAGATTGACGTCAGTTCCTTTGCAGGCCCATCGAAGACTTTCTCGTCCGTTACTCGCGAATATTTTTGCCGGAAGCAGGGAAAGGGCGATCAAGGCCCGGTCAGCGGCCACAGGGGACGCCTTGACCGCTTTCCCGTTTTCAGTATTTCTGCGAGAGCGATGGATGAAGAAGTGGAGAGATACTGTCACATTTACCAAAAATTCTGGGAAACATGCAGTAAATATATCTGCCAGAAAGACCGTCTCCGTACTGGAATATGGTAGGCAATCATCCAGCTTTTATCAGAAAATACAGATATTTTTGGCAAGAATATCCTCTTCATGGGACAATAGACGAACCTTACAAAAATATACCAATATCCCTGAAGCCTAGTTTGCGTAGACGTTGCAGACGCCGCTTCAGAGTGTGCATTTTCAGGCCCGTGAGTTTGGAGAGAATGGCAATATCCTCCGTCTGACTGCTATGAAACAATATATTGATGTAGTCATCAGTATACTGTTTATGAATATACTTTGCCGTGTAAAAAAGCCTGAAAAGGTCGTGCCTATCCAACTTCTCAAAAAGATCTTTATAGCTCGTGAAGAAAGGTATGACGGCGACACTACAGTCATCCGTCGTTTTCTGTATAATTTTCCTGTCAAAGATACTTCTTACAGCATTCTGTAACCATTCTGAGTTTTTACAGAAAGTCGCAATAATGAGTTTTCTGACCAACGGAGCCACCGTATCCGTATTCCTTTGATATAAACTCTCGGCCGCACCGTCGGACATAAGGACGAATCCGTCTATATTTCCCAAGTCCCCCTTGAAAAGGCGAAAATGTCGTTCCGCATGAGCAGACGTGATAAAGCAAGTCTGATTAGCAAACTCCCCCTTCTCGGGCTTCGCGACCAGTTTCAATCCTCCCTCTCGGGAAAACGCTATACAGCCGTCACCAAGTTGTCCGATAATATAACGTCCACCATTACTTGCCGCGAACAGCAAGGTCGAGGCAAGATCAGCCAGCTCACACTCATGTTCTTTTGCTACCTCATGGAGGCGTACATGAAGCACATCTAGAATACTCTTCGTGACGTCTGCAGGGGCTACTGCTCCATAAAATGACTCAAACTCCCGACACAGAAGCTCCGCAGCTCTCTCGACCACTGCTGCAGCCCCAAAATGCGAAAGTCGTGCACTCCCAGCTCCGTCAGCTAACACTACACACCGAGTCCCGAATTCTTCACGAGCCGCAGTTTTATCCTGGCAAGGAATTCCTTCTTTTACATGGCCGCGACCTTGCACGGCTAGTTGAAACAACTTCATAGGAACCTCGTCATGCCCCTGTGCCCAAGCACAGGGGCAATACATTATTATAGATTACAGAGTGAGCCACGATTCTATTGGAGGAAGGTCAATCTTCTCTCCAGGTATAGACTGCGAAGTGCGAGAAACACTTTTACTCAACCACTGAAAGAACTCAACAAACTTTAGTCCTGCAAGTTTTAATGGCGTTCTCTGAGGGGAAATTCTGCCAAGCACTTGCATATCAGCTTTATTACCAATTCCTATAGGAAATATTACGAGTTTCTTTTCCGCCTGTAGTGAAGATGTTTGGCGACAAGCCTCTGCGAGTACTGTGCTGTCGCCGTTGGGTTGCCCGTCAGTCATGACAACAAGCCAGGGCTGAAAGTAGTCAATACCGGAACTCTTGTACTTTTGCTTGCGCTGTGCAAGCTTGTTAAGTGCAAGAGTAAGGGCCTCGCCCATGGGCGTAACCCCGTTTGCTGTCAGGCGGGGGCAGGTGGCCGTGTCGAGCGAACAGAAATCCTGAAGTAGTTGGACTCCCTGATCGCCGAACGTCACAATGCAGATATCTACGGCATATCGAGCAACTTCGTCAGCCGCTACTTCATGGAAGAACTGCTGGATACCTCGATTCAGCTCTTCTATGGGCTGTCCTCCCATGGAGCCGCTCGTATCAAGGCAAAGACACACCGGGACTCGTGTAGTCGGATTGTCAATAAGGTCATCGTACCCGAACTCATTGGACATGTCTGTTTCTCCTATTTGTTACTTAAAGTTGAAGAATCCGCAAAGAGTATCCCAAAAAGATTTACTTTTCCCTCCCTCAAAATGTTGGCCGCCAGCTGTTGTACCTTTTATTTGCGAAGCTGTTTCACTAAAATTTCGGCCTGCACTTTTTTTCTTTCTGCAGGCAGGGCAACGTTTGGGAAGTGGCCAGCCTTTCTGCTCAAAATATTCCTTTTCCCCCTGTTTAATCGAGAACGAATTTCCACAATCAGAGCAGGTTGCAATTGTGTAGACCGTAGAAAGAGCGTCAAAGCATTCCTTGCACACAGGATCTGGATTCTTTCCTTCCAGTTTGCGCTTATTAGTGTAGAGCATGGGCTTGTGGCAGCGAGGACATTCAATCTCATCCCCCTTCGTATAGAGGCAAGATTTACAATACCCTTTCTCAAGAGACTCTGCACCGACCTCTTGGCCGCAAAGTTTGCATCTCGCAATATTACCACTTGGAATTTTGAAACGTTTTGGAAGTATTTTGATGGATTCTGGATCTCTACTTTGAAATTTACCAGATTCCAACAGATGGAGATACTCCCGGAAAATATCTAGCCAGCCCTCTGTAGAAATACGATCTGTGGCTGAAGCATTTTCTCCATCATATCGAAATGTATTATAAAATGCCTCCTTTAGTTTATAGGAAAGATGACTCCAGCAGAAACGCCATGCCCCATCGGGAGTTTTAGAGTTTGTTTTGTCGCCAAGAGGATACGAGAAGTCCATGTTTTTAATGTTTGACACCGGATCGTTGCCACCAAGCTGGGAATAGGGAGGCTTACCAGGCAGCATGATCATGAACATCAGAGTTGCTACAGCAAAATATTCGTTGCCGAGAGTTCGCAGAAAGGTACCAAATTTTTTCTGTTGAATCTCTGGTGCTGTGAAAATGATAGTTCCTACCGTGCAGGGAAACTCCTCAATTTGAAAACTGTCCGTATCAACAAAATAAACTTCTGTGGGCGAGGCTACAAGGATATTCAAGGGATTGATATCACCCATGATGATATTATTTTGATGCAGGTAGGATATTTTTTCCAAGATCGTGACCGCAAGACGGGCCAAAGCTCTTCGATCCCAGTCAGGGAACTTCGTTTGCAGCAGCTTGGGGACAAATACGCTTCGCTGAAGTTCAAACCCTTTGGCTCTGGGCATCAGATAACCCACAATCTGCCCTTCTCTATTGAAGACAATGTCTGTCGGCCAGCAGATGCCGGGACACTTGAAACCGCATCCTACCATTCTTTTCAGCTTTTCCAAACGATGGGAAGAGCGCTTTTCATTCTTATATATTTTACAAACCAAATCAGGTATGCTGGTCTCAAAGACCATTCCTTCGCCTCCAACACCGAGCAACTTCGTGAGTCTAACATCTGCTCTGGACAAGCTTGTCTTCAAAATATCGCCTTCTTGAGGAATGACAGTAGGAGGCAATTGAATATCTGGCTCTGAGGTAATTCGAGAGGCACTCGAAAACAGCGCTTTTTGCCTCTGCAAAGAGGGGATGCGGAAGCTCCCCCTGGTTTGAAGGTTGTTACACCGCTCAAGATTTCCGTCATTGATACCTAACGTCCCATACGAGGTGATACGGTATACCTCGATAAAGTGGGAAGTCCTTTGCGACTTGATTGAATTCAAACCACGAATATCATGAGCAAGTGGAACATCCTGTGTAATGAGCGTCAGATTATATTGCAGACGCAATTTTGAGAACTGTGTCTGAAATACGTTATCCGCAAAATTATCACTTTCATCGCCCATTCTTTTAATCAACTTCTTATTTTGAGATAGGCTTCTGAGGGCAAATTGTGCAGCCCTAGCTACCTTTTCCTTATCAGACTGGGTATGTTTTTTTAGTTCTTCAATAACTTTTTCCGGAACAATGACATATGTTCCCGCAGAATCTAGAGCTGAAAAAAGTAATGGCTCGAATTCTGCATAATGTTCATGCATAAGGCTACATGTGTCGATGAACACCTTACTTTTGGAGACAATCTCGTTAATAAGATTAATATCGCATGCTCGCGGAGTATTCATAATAATTTTTCCTTCTATTCCCAAACTTTTTGTCGTCAAGACATTGCGTTATGATGACGAAAAACTGTTTCATATTCCTGAGTTAAGATTCCTTATAAATTCGTTAAATAGGCTATAAGTCAAAGTATCGTCCACGAATCATCACCTATCTTCTCGGAAGTTCTCTCTGAACTGTGTGAAAACTCGAGATTACATTGTTCCTCCGCAGCCAAAAATCTTTGATTGGAGACAATTTCTGATATATCCTGAGAAGATATTGTAGAATGACTATCAGTAAATACGTCATCAGAACTGCTAATATCAGGAGTGTGTAGCGTGAAATTATCACCTGAAGGCACAAGTCCTTCCCAGTCATTTGTGTTGACGTCCCAAAGTTCAAGATATGTATCGTCAATAATTCTGAGCGTAAGTATTTCGTGGCCGGAAACACTCTGCAAAGTTCCTAATGTCTGTATATCTGATGCTAAAATTCGATCTCCTGTTATAAGACATAGGGGATACTTAGCCCGAAGCCGAAGAATTTGCGTAGTAATAACTTCAGCTAGTGAAGCATCCTGCTCACTTCCATAAAATTTCATTCTTCCGTCACTTCTGCAAGCAGTAATAAAATTCCTATAATCTTCGCTTAGTGATATTTCTATTTTTGAAAATGCCTTTGCTGGCACAATAAGTGGATTATTATACTGTAAAGCTGCACTCCCAAGCTCTTCGAGGCATTTCCTATTACCTTGAAAAATATCTGGAGTAACAAAAACTTTACATCGTTCAACAATGTGTTCGATAAGATTGACAGATTTTATATTTCTAAACGCATCCTTCAGGGAACCAGTTTTAGGGAATTGTCTCGGAAAAGATGCGTACCATGCAGAAAGCAAATTAACGACAGTTCCTTGTTCACTTCCTGGAAAGTGTGCCAAGCAGATATCAAGATACGCAGCAATTTCTGGTCTGCTTTTTCGACAATACTCAAGCATAGATGCAAATCCGATATACTGCAGCGGGCTTAACTGTGTTTTACCTAGCTCCATATTGTTGATTGTCTGCCGCGTAATACCTAAAACTTCCGCCACATCACTTGCGGACCATTCGCATATGGAGCGAAGTTTTCGAAAATTTTGTTGGATAAAGTTAATCTGATCTATCTGAATCTGCGTGAGATTTGCCATAACAACTCCTTTTTGCTAAAATGACAATTTTTACGCTATTTGTCAAATAATTTTACAAGATGCAAATAAAAATAAAATCTAATATCTGAATTTTTTTGTATTTTTTTATAAAAAAATTCTCACATACAATACATAGCTGCCCTTCCCCTCTGTCGGGCTTGAGATGGGAAATTTCCGTTCTGAGGCCTTAATCTAATTCTAATATTTATACCTAATCTCCTTCTGTGCCCTTTATGAACAAGCGGGCGCTTACCCACGGGTTTGACCGACTACGAAGCCTAGTGGCTATATATCTCCAGCCGAGGTAAAAATTACTGTCAGACACCTTATCACATCCGCAATATGTCCTGTATGTTGGCAATCGCTACGCATTACCTTTCCTCTGCGTCGCTGTTGTTCCACCACTTGTTTTTCCGAAGGAAGTCCATCAACGTTGCGAATCTCCGAATCCTAACCGCACTCTCGGTAAGTCTCCAACTACCGCCCCATGCGTACCTAGCGACTTTCCATATCCCCCATTTCCTAATCGAGCGTCTTACAAACAGTTTCAAGCCGTGCCAGCCGCTTTTTCAGAACCTCCACTTCACATTGCAATTTTTCCTCTAGCGTGCGATGATATGCTTTGCAGACAAGGCACTGCGCAAGCGGCCGATTGCCCCTATAATTAAAAAGAGAACTCCCAAGAGATGCCTTCTCTGGTGCTGGTACCGCTGATAGCCGGATCTTTCGGCAGGGTGGGTAAGCAGAACAGCCATACTCCGGCGACGCAGTTTCCGCAGCCATACCCACATAGTCTGCCATGACTAGCTTCGTTTTCCTTGCCGGCACGGCACAAAGTACGACAATATCCACGCCGTTGAGGAATGGTTCCAGCATGACCTGCCCCTACGCTATGGAAAATCCGGCATGGGACTGGGCTGCAGGTCCGGCGTGATGAGCGCCATATTTTCAGCGTATGCGGCGGGACGAACATGCCGCAGACAAGCGCGGCAAGGCGATGCTGCATGGCTGTGGCGGGCATTTCTCCGTACACATACAGCGTCTGTTTGGGCATGGGCGCGCCAGTTGAATACCGCGCCGCCGGAATCCACGGCAACGGCGACGCTCAAGGCGGCAAATGTCTTGCCGATACCGCGCGGAGCATACAGAATGCCTATCTCTTGAACTGGAAGAATGGGAGATAAAAGATCCCCCGTTCAGGCATGGACATGGAAAGAAACTCGCCCATATCCAGCGATACCAGCGAAGGTGGCTTGTCCGGCAGGGCGCTTTCCAGCTGGCGGCGCACGCTTTGCAGCCTCTCTGTCAGATGCAGATCGTTGAAGTCTTTGCCACTGCCTGTGGTAAAGTGCGGCACAACAAAATGGGCCTGTGCAGCCTGCGCCGCCTCCTGTCCCTTGTCACGGTCCGTTTCATCATTGTCACCGCAAATCAGAATCTGCGCGTCCGGGAAGAATTACCTGTGCGCAACTGCTTGTACAAAGCCTGTCCCAAACAAAAAAGCCCTCGCGGTCTCCCGCAAGGGCTGAAACGAAAAAAGCACCCGCATCACTGCAGGTGCCTTGATCTCTTTTTGGCGTCCCCAAGGGGATTTGAACCCCTGTCGACGGCGTGAAAGGCCGTTGTC
>ERZ773136.1465-NODE-1465-length-22797-cov-4.072641_pt1 | contig 22797 bp, 18 predicted proteins | sample MGYA00580855_ERZ773136 | MGnify/ENA primary metagenome ERZ773136 (study PRJEB29015, sample SAMEA2737860) | human gut metagenome | biome: human gut; feature: human-associated habitat; material: faeces | place: China | collected 2012 ... | reverse complement strand
GCAAAACGAAGTTTTGCGACACGCTTAAGGCAACCAATTTAAGTTGGTTGCCCTTTCTTTTGTGCAAAATCTTAATGTCCATGCCGGTTGTTCTTTACAAGGCAATTCTCAAAGCCGACTGTAAATGTGCTGCCCTCGCCGAGCTTACTTGCCACCTCAAGCGACAGATTGTTGTTCATGGCAATGTGCTTTACGATGGAAAGTCCCAGTCCCGTGCCGTTGACTTTCTTGGAGTGGCTCTTGTCCACGCGGAAAAAGCGTTCGAAAATACGCTCGCGCATTTCATCCGGAATTCCGATGCCGGTGTCGGCAATGCGGACTTTACCGCTTTTTTCCACAGATACGTCCACTTTTCCGCCATCCTTATTGTATTTGACAGCATTGTCAAGCAGATTGTAAAGCAGCTCGTGAATCTGGCTTTTCCCGGCAAGTATTTCGAAATCGTCGCCGGTGAGCGTGAATGACACGTTTTTCTTTTCGGCGGCCAGCGACAGCGTATCTAAAATTTCTGCAAGCATCGGCTGCACGGCAAACGATGTTTTTTCAGGCTGAATGCCCTCGTCGAGATTGGAAAGCTCGATAATATCTTCAACCAGCGAAATTAAGCGGCTGCTTTCTTTCTCAATCTTTTCGGCAAATAGCGGCTTGTCCTCTTCGCGCGCTATGCCGCTTGTTATGAGCTGGGCGTAGCCGTGAATGGAGGTGAGCGGCGTTTTCAATTCATGCGATACATTGGCGGTAAATTCCGCGCGAATTTGTTCGTTTTTGATCTTTTCGGTCATATCAAACATCAGAATGACCACGCCGATGACGTTTGTTCCGTCGTTTACCGGACTGTAAAACAGCTCATAGGTGTGCGTATCGGTCGTATAGTAGAACGAACCGCGCTTGTTTTCATAGGCGGCAGAAAGCTTTGCCGCAAAATCCGGGTCGTTCCCGGTGAGCTTTAACAGGGAGGTGTTTTTGACCGCTTCGGTAGAGGCGAGGTTCAGAACACGCGCTGCCGCACGGTTGAGCGAAAGAATATTCCCGTCGCGATCGAGAACGACAAGTCCCTCGTTCATGGATTCGCTGACCGCCTGCAAGCGTAGTTTCTGCCGCTTGACGCGTTCGACCTGATGCTTGATCTCACGGTTCTGATAGGAGATCATCGAAATGAACGGCTGTAACTCCTCGTAGGGCGAACGCTGCTCGTCGATCTCGGCAAAAGAGGTATTTGCGATCGGCGCGACGATATTTTCGGTAAGACGCTTGGAGATGACGGCTGTCAGCAGATAGATGAGCAAGCACATAAAGACCAAGACCACGAAAAATTCACTCATAAGCGAGAAAATATCGAGCGTATCGCAGGAAACAAGGAGGATGCTGCCGTCGGAAAGCGTTATTGCATAGCTGTAGACCTTGCCGAGAAAGCCGGACATATAGGCTTCATCCTCGCCGCGGCCGTTTTCGTCTGCAAGGATTACTTCCGGGCGCTCGGTTAGCTTTTCATACCCCTTTGTGATAGCGCCGCTTGGGTCGGCATCGTATAAAACCGTGCCGTCCGGCGATAGGATCACTAAGCTTTTCCCGTCGGTAAAATGCGGCATATCGTCCGGAAGAGCGCCGTTTTTTTCCAAACAGTGGTTGACAAACTGCGAAAGCAACAGCGCCTGTTCGCGAATCTCGGCTTCAATGCGCAGATTAAAGATGTAGTATCCGGTCGAAAACACCAAAACCGCCGAAATGATAAGCGTAAACAGTGATACGAATCGCATATTCTTGTAAATTTTCTTAAACAACCGCTTTTCGCCTCCTGTGGCTTCTGTTTAAAAAGGCGCTTTAAAGCTCCGCCATATAGCCGACGTTGCGGACGGTTGCAATATGTGTGCCGGCTTCTCCGAGTTTCTGCCGGAGCGTGCGGATATGTACGTCTACCGTGCGCGTTTCACCTTCGAAATCCGTGCCCCAGACCTCGTTCATGAGTTTGTCGCGCGTGAGCACGATGCCCTTGTTGGCTACCAAATAATAAAGCAACTCAAATTCCTTGAATGTGAGAGGAATAACCTCGTCCTTGACCGTCACGGTGCGGCTGTCGGTGTTGATGACGATATCTTTGTATTTCACGGATTCTTTTTGGCTTTTGGGAGGAGCTTGCGTGCGGCGAAGCACGGCGTTGATGCGGGAGATCAATTCCAAAACGTCAAAAGGCTTGGTAATGTAGTCGTCCGCACCGCCGTCAAGACCGGTGACCTTGTCGATACGGCTGCCCTTGGCGGTTAATAAAATGACCGGCAGCGTTTTGGTTTCGTTCCGGCTGCGCAACTCGCGCAAAACCTTTAATCCGTCGCGGTCGGGAAGCATGATGTCAAGTAATACTAAGGCCGGACGGAATACCGCTACCGCCGCTGTGAAATCCGAGGCGTTTTCAAAGCCTTCCGCTTCGAAGCCGGCTGAGCGAAGGGCATATATCAATAATTCCCGTATGCTGCTGTCATCTTCTACGCAATAGATCTTTTGCATATCAAAACCTCCAATACTTCTGCCGCAGATCAAGAGACGGCAGTCTAATTTTGCTTTCCTTATTATTGTATCAGATTTTCGCCGATTTGCAAGGGTTATACGTGATATTTTTTCGCATATTCGCGGTATTTTGTTTCAAAAAGCTCGTTACCGTGGCTTTTGACTTCGGCAAGATATTCATGCGCGTTCAGACTGTCGTCGTCAATGCGAAGCATGCTGACGGCAATGTTGGAGCAATGATCCGCCACACGCTCGCAGTTGGTGATGAGATCGGAATACACAAAGCCGGTTTCGATGGTGCAGCGATTTTCCTGTAAACGCTTGATGTGGTTGGTTTTCATGGATTCGCCGAGTGCGTCTACTACCTGTTCGAGCGGCTCGACCGATTTTGCGGCTTCAAGGTCGTTCTTCTGGAACGCGCCGACCGTAAGATTCAGTATCTCGGTCAGCGCCTGCTTCATGGTTTCAATCTCTTTGACCGCGTCCGGAGAAAAGGCAACTTTTTTGCTGTAGATCTCGTTTGCTACCTCGCAGAGATTGACCGCGTGGTCGCTGATACGCTCAAAATCGCCGATGCTGTGTAAAAGCAGGGAAATGCCGTGGCTGTCCGCCTTGCTTAAGCTCTCTTGGCTGAGCTTGACAAGATAGGTGCCTAACATGTCCTCATAGGAATCGACCTGTTCTTCATCGGTCTTGATTTGCTTTGCCGTGCCCTCGTCGTATTTTTCCAAAAGGCCGAGCGACGCGACAAGACTGTTTTCCGCAAGAAGCGCCATACTGTCGGTAACGCTTTTTGCGCGCGTAAGAGCAAAGGCCGGCACTTCGAATAAACGCTCGTCAAGCGGCAGCTTCTTTTCCTCCGGCTTGCTGTCGCTCTTTTCATCGCGGACAATAAAGCAGGCAAGCTTTTCAAGCTGCTTGGTGAAGGGAAGTAAAAGAAGCGTTGAAAAAATGTTGAAAGAGGTATGTACGACCGCAATGCCGACTTTGTTGATCGAATCGTTAAAGAACGGGAAGCCGATAAATGCGTTTGCCGTGTAAAAGAGAATCAAGAAGATGGCTGAGCCGATAATATTGAAACTTAAATGTACCACGGCCGCGCGTTTTGCGTTCTTGTTCGTGCCGACCGAGGAAAGAAGCGCCGTTACGCACGTACCGATGTTCTGTCCTAAAATAATCGGAATTGCGTTGGAATAGCGTACACCGCCGGTTACGGACAGCGCCTGTAAAATACCGACCGACGCGGACGAGCTTTGAATAATACCGGTGAGCAGCGCGCCAGTGAGAACACCGAGTACCGGGTTGGTAAAGAGCAGAAGAATGCGCTGGAATTCGGGTACATCGGCAAGCGGTTTGACCGCGTCCGACATGTAGTCCATGCCGACAATTAAAATGGTAAAGCCAAGAAGCGCCGAACCGATGTCTTTTTTGCCGGAGTTGCCGCAGAACATATAGAGGATAATACCGATAAGCGCTAAAACAAAAGAGAAGCTGGAGGGCTTCAGAAAGCGCATGACAATATTGTCGCTCTCGATGCCGGTAAGGCTGATAAGCCAAGCCGTGACCGTTGTTCCGATGTTGGCACCCATGATAACGCCGATCGATTGCGAGAGCTTCATAAGCCCCGAATTGACAAATCCGACAACCATGACGGTGGTGGCCGAAGAGCTTTGAATGATTGCCGTCACACCGGCGCCGAGAAGCACGCCGCCGAATTTGTTGGAGGTCAGACGTTCAAGTACGCCTTTTAACTTGCCGCCGCCCTGCTTTTCAAGGCTGTCCCCCATGATCGTCATTCCGAATAAAAACAGCGCAAGGCCTCCGAATAGTGTGATAACCGAAAAAATATCCATAATTTCCTCCGATTTGACCGTTTCTTACAAAATTCGACACAGTCTACGTTATTTTACAATGTTAAGAATAACGGCGCTATGTAAAATCTAAAAGGGGATGTATGTTAAATCGAGGTTAAATGTAAAATGCAGGAAAAGTCTAAGAAAAGATGTCGGAAATAATCAGAAATTAAGTATACTTGTCATTATTTTACAAATAAAACTGGATGCGGTATAATAAAATTACTAAAAAATATAGAAAAGGAGTTGTGTTTTTTATGAGAAAATCACATCACGCATTGGTTTTGCTTCTCGTTTTGTGTCTTTTGATCCAACCGCTCACGGTAAGCGCGTTCGAATTTGAAACACCCGAAACGGCTGCGGAGCTTATCGAAGCAGTTCCGGATAAAACCGCACTTGCTGCCGATATCGATATTCCCACAGAAGATGAGACCTTGGGAAAACTTGTCTGGTACAATAATTTTGACGAGACCGACGCTTCTACCGCGACCTATGCAGCCGGCGCTTATACGGCCGGCAGCTATTCGTCTTCGCTGGAGCTTGTCGAAAACCCGGACAGCGAAAAGACAGGCAAGGCGTTAAAGGTCACGCAAACCAGCGCGCACGGCGGCTATCAGGTAGACTTTACCGATAACCTTTCCACTCCCGGCGATTATACCGTACTTGTCGATATCTACGTTCCGGAGGAAAGCACGGCTTCGGGCTTTTGGACGCACTTTATCGGCGTTTGTTACGACGGCAAATCGTCCGCCCCGAACCTTGGAATGGTGGCTCGTATGTCAAAGGAACCGGCGCATGGTATACCTATAAGGAAACCTTCCAGCTTCCGGGCAATAACCTGACGGAGGAATCCCTCAAGGCTTATACGCAGTATGTGCTGCATAAGAATTGCAACGGCGAAGTGTACTATATTGATAATGTAAGAGTCTACTGCAACGCCTACAAGAGTGCCGCGCGTCCTGCCGAGTATGACAAGACCTACGGTCAGCTTGTTTATTTTGAAAACTTCGCCTCCGACAACGATTTTGAAAATCTTACCAATATCAAGATCGCTTCGACGATGCCGGATCCGTCCACTTACGCAGGTTACTATGCGGTTAAGAGCGGTAACGTCAGCGACAGAGTTACCACCTACGGTTTCGAAGTCGAATATGCCGACGGCGATGACAGCTTCCGTTTTCTTGACGAAAACCGTTCGCTGCTTTCCGGTAAAGTGACATTCTATGCCGAAATTTACAGCCAGAATAGCGATAAGGCTTATTGGTCGGTCGTTTCCAAGCGTACCTCGAATGCCGGGAACTGGTCCGGTTGGGGCGGCGGCGTCATTACGCCGTGGCAGACCAAGACCGCAAAGGCAAATACCTATACCAAGCTCTACTTTGACAGCCTTGCTCTTTTGAGCACCGATACCCGTTTTGGTACGTTCAACAATAACAACCAATCCGGCGCTTATGCACGTGCCATCGGCGTTTACTTCTTACCGGACGATTCGTTCTGGCTCACCTCGGATGCGGCCGGAAGCGACCGTGTGCTGTGAAACTCGAGGACGATACCTATGCGATCCCGTCCGAGATTGTCGGCAAGAACGTTTCATACTGGACGGACGGCAGCAAGGTATGGGCAACCGGTGAAAGCGCCGCAAAGGCAGATATTGCCGGAAAGACGCTTTATCCGATCTCCATTCAGGCTGCACCGGTTTCTTATGACGAGACCTACGGCCAGCTTATCTATTTCGATAACTTCTCCGGCAAGACCGGCTTTACAAATATTGCCGATATCAAGCTTGCTGACTTTACCCTTGCCGAAAAGCGGGATTTTGGCGGCTTTACAACGTTAAGATGCGGTCAATCCAAGCTTAGTCCGAACGTAGTCGGTATCGAAGTAACCCCCTCCGACGGAGCAAACTGGGTCTATACCGACGGCAAGGCCATGACCGGTAAGATCAGCATTTATGCCGAGCTTTACGTCGATTACGACAGCTTGCCGAATAGATTTACCGTCGGAGCGCCGTATTCGTATGATTCTAAAACAGATCCTAACGGCTGGGGCGCATACTACACAACTTGGAATCTTGTGAAAAGTACGCTTGCCGCCAAAAAATGGGGTATGGTTCGATCCGTACCGCTTTCCTTGGCAGATTTTACCAATATCGGTATATTGTCCAATGACTGGCGTACTGAATATTGCCGTGCTATCGCCGTCTATATCCAGCCGTCCAACGCACTTTGGTTAGTTGACTCCGAGGGCGAAAACCGTACCTACAGCGTCGCTTCCGGCGAAACCTATACGTTCCCGACCACCTTTAACGGCGCAAAGGTCTATACCTGGACGCTTGCGGACGGTTCGGACTATTACAAAGCCGGTGAGACCGTAAACATCGCCGATGTTGCCGGTAAGACCTGGCAGGTCAGCCAGACGGTGGATATCGACTTTGACGATTCCGTTTCCGTGCGTACCTCCGGCGTGACCGGTATCCGCTTTAAGACGAAGATCGACCTCGCTTCGCGCGTTAATGCCGATGAGATCGGTTTCTTGGCAACGCGTGATACGCTGTTCAACGCACAGTTTGAGGGCAAGGATGAAAACTTTGTCTTAGATAATGAAGCTGCACAGAACGGAAAATCCTGCGTTATCGTAAGAATTGCAAAAGACGATATTCAGAAGTACATTATCGAAGAGGATGGAGTTGCCGCTTTCAATGCACTGGTAGTCGGCGTTCCGATGCAAAAAGAAACGCTTACGGAAATGCTGCACTTGCGTTCTTATGTGACGATCGGCAACGCAACTTACTATAGCGCTGTTCGCAAGGAAAGTATCTATAGTGCCGCTAAGAAGCTTACCGGCTACGAAGATAACGAGTATATCCAGCAGATCATCGACACCTGCGAAAATAACTGATTTAGCGTATTCATATTCTCTCCTTTTAAACCGGCTTTCCGAGAAATCGGACGGCCGGTTTTTTTTATCCGTTTTTGAGGTGCCGGCTTCTTTATCCGAAATCGCAGATTTAGCTGTTTTAGCTAATATTTGGTTAAAAGTTATCCCTGCTTTACACAAAATTTTGTTTTTGAACAGGGAGCTTTTTAGAGTAGCCTGAACAGACAGCCGATCTCTCAAAAGATGTCGAGAAAGTTCAATAAAAATGGCGAGATGTCGTATTTTTACATTTACAAATAAATAGACGTGTTGTATAATTAAAACAGCTGAAAAATTAATAAAAGGAGTTGTAAATCAGCATGAAAAAAACACAGCGTTTATTTGTCTTAGTTTTGGCTTTGTGCATGCTTGTTCAAATGCTGCCGGTCGCGGCGTTTGAATTCGAAGTGCCTGAAGCCGCAGAAGAGATCGTGGAAAAAGCCGATAATGCGGCTTTGAGCGACGAAGAAACCATTGCGACGTATGATGATACCTATGGGCAATTACTGTTTTACAGTGGTTTCAACACGGAAAACTCGTTAGCAAATGAGATTGAAGAAGAATCTCCTGTTAAAGGTCTTAAGGCCATCGGCGGAGGCTCTGCTACGGTAGACGGCAGAACGGCAACTATTGCCAAAGGCGGTGCGTTTGGCAATGGTAGTTATGTTGGTACCGGAGTCACATCAAGCAATGGTGAAGTATGGAAGTATTCAGACGGTACGGTGGTTACCGGTCAATTTTATTTCTTTGCGGACTATTATTTTGATGTGGATGAAGTTACTAAGGACTATCTGTTTTTAAGATTTGCCCCAAGTCTTGCAACCGGTGATGATCTTTACGGACTGACAATCAAAACAGCCAAGCAGTGGCTTACCACCAAATCTTTATTGGATTATAAAACGATTGATGCAAACCAATTTAAGAATATCAATCGAACAAATGGTGTTACGAAAATTGAAATCGGTCATTCCGACGCGGGTAATGTGGACACGCTTTACTTTGATAATCTTAAAGTTTATGTTCAGCCAGATAACGCGCTTTGGCTTACTTCCGACACGGAAGGAAGCAACCGTACTTTAACGCCTGCTTCCGGTGAAACTTATATTTTTCCGAATTCTTTTAACAATACTAATGTAAAGATTTGGACAGACGGAACAAATATGTATGAAGCCGGTGTTTCCTATACGGCGGCAGACCTTGCAGGAAAAACCTACTTCCCGATAGCATACGAAGAAATGCCTGAAGCTTATGACACGACTTACGGTCAGTTATTATTCTACACAGGCTTTAACAATGAAACGTCAAAAGTATTAACCAACGAATTTGAAGCAAATTCGCCGGTTAAGAATCTTGTAATAACTGGTTCTGCAAATGTTGTTGGCAATAATGTCGTTTCAAGCGTTTCAAAAGACAGTGCAAGTTTCGCAAAAGCTATTGTTAAAAAAGATGATAGCAGCGTATGGACATATCCGGACGGTACAAATGTTGAAGGTAAATTAACGTGGTTTGCAGATTATGCATTTGAGAATGATCAGACCACTGGATATGGTTTTGCAATGCTCAACGAGAGCACTTCTTTTTGGAGTAAAATGAACAAAAATAACGCTGGTATATGGACAACCAGTGCTGTATCTCAATCAGATGTAGGAGGTACAAATACACAAGTAAAATCCGTTGATTTGCGCTACGTAATTTCAGATAGCAACAGAATATATTACGATAACTTTAAAGTGTATATTCAGCCTACAAATGCCCTTTGGCTTGCTTCTGATTCAACCGGCGCAGATCGTACCTTTGCGGTAATTTCCGGTGATACATACACATTCCCGACAGTTTTCAATGGTGAAACTGTCACTGCATGGACAGACGGTGCTACGCTTTGGACGGCTGGCAGTGAAATTGCAAAATCTACTATTGCTGCTAAAACGATTTATCCGGTAAAGATTGCAGCTATTCCGGCTGAATACGACGAAACCTACGGTCAGCTCGTTTGGTTTGATAATTTCTCCGACGATATCGGCTTTACCAATATTGCAGATATCAGTTTTGTAAAAAATGCAAGTGATACGATCAAAGTAAAAGCTGGTTATTATGCTGTTCAACCTATATCCGGAAATGCTGGTGTTAAATTCTATGAATTTGAACGAAACGGCGATTCGTGGAAATATACGAACGGTAAAACCATGAGCGGTCAGGTTTCTATTTTAGCTTCAATTTGTAATGAATCTGATAATTTACCGAATTACGGCGTTCAGACAGCTGCTACTCCTGCTACATGGAATGCCAATATTGAAGGAAGAACAATTGGTACGAGTTTTACACCTACATGGAATCACTACATCCGGTATGGGTTGGCGGTGGGAGACAACTCTACGCTTGCACCTAAGAGCGGATACCAAACCATTCATACACTTCCCACGTTCCTTGACGAATATATTACAAAAGATAGCAAGCAAACTGTGGAGTTGTCTCGTTTCGGTTTGTCGATTGCTGACACGGCTTCAAGAGAGTACTATGCCCGTTCTCTCGCCGTCTATGTAAAGCCCGACAACGCACTTTGGCTTATCGATTCCAACGGCGACAACCGTGCTTATGAAATTGCGTCTGACGAAACCTACACCTTCCCGACCAATTTCAACGGTGCGGACGTCCTCACGTGGAAAAACGGCACAACGACCTATGCGGCCGGTGAGACCGTAAGCATTGCCGACATCGCCGGCAAGACTTGGCAGGTAGGCGAAACCGTTGGCCTTGCCTTTGACGATTCCGTCTCCGTGCGCGTTTCCGGCACACCCGGCATTCGCTTCAAGACCAATCTCAACCTTGCCGCCTATACAAATGCGGATGAGATCGGCTTCCTTGCAACGCGCGATAAGCATTTTGTTGAACAGTTCGGCGGCTTGGACGAAAATCTTGTTTTGACAAATGAAAAGGTAAACAATACGAAATATTGTGCCCATGCAAGCGTTTCTGCGGCAAACATTGTTGACACGGGCGACGGCGAAACGGCTTCTTTCAACGCAGTTGTCATTAACGTACCGGAGAGAAAAGCCACGCTTACCGAAACGCTCCATTTGCGCTCCTATGTGACATGCGGCGGTGTGACCTATTACAGTGCTGTACGCAAGGAAAGCATTTATGAAGCGGCGAAAAAGATCTCCGAATCCTCCGGATATCAGGACAATGACTATATTAAAAATATTCTTAGTATTTGCGAAGATACGTCCGGCAATTAAAAAAGAGGTGTGATTATGAAAAAGTATATGTCACCAAAGCTTGCGCTTGAAGTCATTGAGGATATTCTCATGAACAGCATGAATGTGAACATGATCGATCAATATGCAGATGATGAAGCAGAAGAAGATCCTGTTGAATAAATAGACTGCGTTTCTCTCCTTTTCGGCCGGCTTTCCGCTTTGCGGAGGGCCGGTCATTTTTGCGCAAAAAAAGCAGATACAGAAAATCTGTATCTGCCTTGAGCGTGTTGCAAAACTTTGTTTTACGACACGGAAACAGATTCGTGTGCTCGCGCCTCATGCCAAAAAACTTCGCTTTTTGACACTCGCGAATCTATCGGTGAAAAATCCGTGGCGCATGTCCCCGGATTTTTCAGATTTTAATTGAAATCGGCTTCGCCCGAAAAGCCTTATAGACTTTTGCAACAGTTTGCTTGTTTTTTATTTTCATACCGGTGCATCTATCTCATTTTAAAAAAAGATGGATTGTGGCCGGTATATTTTTTAAAGGTTTTTATAAAAAAGGAGGGAGACGCAAAACCGCATAAAAAAGCTGTCTCGGAAACAGTTGTCCCATTTTGTAAACAGTCGATTGCTCTTGAACAGCGGTAGCGGTTGAGATATTCGACGATGGTCTGACCGGTGTATTGCTTAAAGCTGCGGCATAAGGCATATTTATCCGTCAGAACAACATTTGATATCTCACGCAAGGTCAGCTTGCGTGAATAGTTTTCCCGAATAAACCGAATAGAGGCTTTTACGGTTGAAAAATTCTGACTTTGCACGGCTGTCGGCAGCTTTGTTTTGGAATACTGTTCGATCAATTCGATGATGACGGATAGAAGAATTTGACTGCACTTTGCAATACGAAGAGGATTTTCTGTATCGGAATAGGCTTCTTCCAGTGAAGCTAACATTTTTTCAATACGTTGGCTGTTGAGCTTAGGTGAAAACGATAAGGACTCATAGTGAATTCCCATTTGCCGGCACCATGCGGTATCGATGATCAGACAGTTGTACCGAAGCTTCGTGTCCGTGTAGGTATAATGAATCTCATTTGAATTGACAAGACAGATGTCACCGGGCTTGACCGAATAGGCCTTTCCATCCAAAAGCACCGTGCCGTTTCCGTAAGTTATGTGTTGGAGCTCTAAGTTTTCATGCCAATTTTGCTCTTGACTGCAATTATGAGGTGTTCTTTCCAGATTCAATCCAAGAGAAAAGGGGAGCGCACCGGTGAAAGAATCATATTCTTCATGACGAACGCGAATCATAGTTTACCTCCAAAATGCAAGATTGTGCTATTTTAATCCAATATTCGGCATTGAAAAAAACAAAAACGCAAATATAATTATATTATAGACCATATCTTGCAGTTTTTCAAGAGGAGAAAGCTATGATCGCACAAGTTTTTGGTATCGGAGCCATGATCTCCTTGTTTCTCATATACCAGCAAAAAAGCAGAAAAGGCATTCTTATTTGCAAGCTTTCGGCAGATGTATTTTGGATAGCGCACTATTTTTGTTTAGGTGCAGTAGCCGGAATGATTCCGAATTTTGTCGGAGTTTTTCGGGAAACGGTGTTTTTGAACCGAAAAACGAAACGTTGGGCAAGTTCTCCCGTATGGGTGGCGGTTTTCATTCTTTTTAATTTTTCTTTGGGAATCGCTTCGTTTAAAAACTGGTATGACATGATTCCGATTATTGCCTCCTCTTTTGTCACAGTTTCTCTGTGGATCGACTCTCCAAATCATACCAAGAGCATCTCTTTGCCGGTGTCGGCTTCTTTTTTGACCTATGATGTATTTGTCGGATCCTATATCGGAATTCTCAATGAATCCATTTCAATTCTTTCGATCTTACTTTATTTTTTTAAACATACAGAGAGGGCAAGCACTATGAATCATGAGGTTTTTTCAAAAGACATTGCAACAGAAAAGGAACTTATTTTAGCACCGGGATTACCGATCCGTTCTCCGGTTCGGACAATTTCCTCTGTCTGCGATCCGAAGGCTATCGAAAAAGGAAAGGCTTTCGCCCATGAAATCGAAAAATGTTTTGTGGCGGACTTTGAAAAAAGCGAAGACAAAATGGCGCATGTATCGACCTTTATCGTAGTGGAGGACGTTGTTTATCTGTCGTATTACGCCAATACCAAAGAGCCGTCGGAGAATCCGGAAAACCAAACGGCAAGACTTGCTTTTGCCCGGTTGGAGGATATGGAAAACAAGACTTTTTTCGATTTGCAGACAGCAGGAGATGTGTTTGACGGCAAAAAGGTTGAAATGGTCTACGATACCATTTTAATGAAGAAAGATGAGGACACGCTTTATGTGATGTGGGCGGCCCGGGTGGAGGGAAACTATTATCGGTTTTACTGCCCGTTCACGATTTCGACCCAAAAATTTGGCGAAGTCGGCGTCAATCGCCTAAAGATCGGTTCTGTTGTGAATGACTTTTCTACGAGCGGTATTCAGAACGGATTGGCTGCCGGCAGTATTCCGTGCAAGAAAATGTATGCGGATATCGGAATCATGCAAAAGCAGTCGAGCCGGATGGAAAACGGGGAATTGTATTATTACAGCGGCATGTATAGCGGCGATTTCACTGCAATCATCAAAAGCAAAGACCTGATTACGTGGAAATATGTTTCGCAGCCGGATTTTCCGAACGATTCGCAATGGGAAAATGCAACGTATGTATGGAAAGACAAAGTGTATTATTTTGTGCGTCAACAGGGAACGGATCCTTGCGGATTTTTGACCGTTTATGATCTGAAAAGCCATACTTGGGCGGCACCGGTGGAAATTGAGGATTGTCAGTCACGCTCGGATTTTATTGTTTACCGCGATCGGCTTTTCCTTTTTCACGCGCCAATCGACAGAGAGCATATTGGAATTGTCGAAATCGATACAGAAAATATTGCCAATAGCCATGTGGTGCTGCAGGCCAAAATGCCGACCAGCTGTTTTTATCCGTTTGTTTCCTATTATCGGCAAAATGAGCTTGCTATGTCGTATACTGTGGCAAGACAGCATATCCGTTTAGCGGAGTTTACGTTAAGCAACTATTTGGACTAAGATATTACCGACAACAAAGTCGCCGGAAAGAGTTTTTGCTCTTTCCGGCGGCTTTCTGCGTTTTTGCTATTTTTTCTCTAACGGAACGACGGCAAGCGTTTTTCCGAGCGGAACCAATACCTTTAAAATGGTATCAAGTTGGGGATTTGTGATTCCCTTTTCCATTCTTGCTATCACCGGCTGCTTGACGCCGCTGAGCTCTTCAAGTTCTTTCTGACTGATTCCCTGTTCTTTCCTTGCCTTGATCAATTCTCCGATAAGAGAAACTCTTAAATCGCTTTCAGCAATTTCCTCCGGCGTTAAAAGAGAATCTATAAATTCCAGAGCGTCGTGTCCCAAAGCCGGGTTTTCTTTCAAGACTCTATTTTTGTTATTCAAAGGTTACACCTCTTTCTATCAGATCGGCAAGCTCACGTTTGGCCTTTTCAATTTCCCTTGCCGGTGTTTTTTGCGTTTTTTTCATAAATTGGTGAAGAAGGACATAATTGCCATTTACCCAAGCGACAAAAAGAATTCTGTCGCGTAAAGGCCTTAATTCCCATATTTCACCGTCAAGATGCTTGATATACGGCTCTCCGGCCTGTGTGCCGTGTTCACTTAAAACTTTCACGTAATCACGTATCTTGTTTAGCTTTATGCGACTGTCTTTATCGCTTCTTTTGGACAATTCAGCGATATATTCTGCTACCGGTTCACTCCCGTTTTTATCTTTGTAAAAATACACCTTATGCAAATAGCGTTTCTCCTCTCTATTATGATTATACGTAAAAGTTATCAGTTTGTCAAGTACTTTTAAGTTATTTTTGCTGTTTTACCGACAAGAAAGCCGCCGGAAAGAGTAAAAACTTTTTCCGGCGGCTTTGTGTTTCTTTAATTTTCAATTTTACTTGCTCAGTCGTCCACTCTTGAACCAAGTAATTCTACGTTTTCGCGGAAAAATTCCTCATACCGTCCTTCGTCGAGAGCAGCACGGATACGTTCCATAAGCGTATTGTAAAAATACAGATTATGCAGCACGCAAAGCCGCATGCCGAGCAACTCACGCGCCTTGAACAGGTGACGGATATACGCGCGCGAATAGCTGCGGCAGGCAGGGCAGTCGCAGCCCTCTTCGATCGGACGCGGATCGCGCTCATATTTATTGTTGTTGAGGTTGATAAGTCCTTTGGAGGTGAATAAGTTCCCGTGACGCGCGTTGCGGCTGGGCATGACGCAGTCAAAGAAATCCACGCCGCGGCGCACGGCCTCCAGTATGTTCACCGGCGTACCGACGCCCATAAGATAGCGCGGCTTATCTTTCGGCATAAACGGTTCGACCTGTTCGATGATCGAATACATCACCTCGGCCGGTTCGCCTACGGCAAGACCGCCGATAGCATACCCATCAAGGTCAAGCTCGGCAATCTCTTTCATGTGGTCGGTGCGAAGATCGGGGAACGTGCAGCCTTGGTTGATGCCAAACAACATCTGTTTGGGGTTGACCGCGTCGGGAAGCGTATTGTTTTTCGCCATTTCCTCTTTGCAGATGTGAAGCCAGCGCGTCGTGCGCGCACAGGCTGCTTTGGAATAGCTGTGCTCAGCCGGATTTGCTACACATTCGTCAAACGCCATGGCAATGGTCGAGCCGAGATTCGACTGGATCTTCATGCTTTCTTTCGGTCCCATGAAAATGCGCTTGCCGTCCATATGCGACGCGAAAAGAACGCCTTCTTCGCTGATCTTGCGCAACACTGCGAGAGAAAATACCTGAAATCCGCCGCTGTCGGTGAGCACCGGTCCCTGCCAGTTGAAAAACTTATGTAAGCCGCCAAGCTCTTTTATAACATCGTCGCCCGGACGGACGTGCAGATGATAGGTATTGGATAATTCGACCTGGCATTTGATCTGCTTGAGGTCGTCCGTGCTGACCGCGCCTTTAATGGCGGCGGACGTGCCGACATTCATAAAGACCGGCGTTTCGATCACGCCGTGCGGCGTGATAAAGCGGCCGCGGCGTGCGGCGTTTTCCTGTTTTAATAAAATAAACATGTTAAGCTTTATGTCCTTCCAAACATTTTTTCTAAGCGTTCTTTGGTATATTCGACGAGTACCGGCCTGCCGTGCGGACAGTATAAAACGGCGTCGTTTGTGAAGATCTCTTCGCAGATACGGCGGTTGTCGGTCTCGGTGAATTTGTTTCCGGCCTTGATGGCCGCCTTGCAGGCCGCCGTATATAATGCACGGTCGAATATTTCGCCGGCGCTTTTGGTGTTTCCTTCGGCAAGCCGTCCGGCAAGAAAGGTGAAAACGTCCTTGATATCGCTGCTTTCGATACTTGTCGGCTTGGAGCGCACCAAAAACGTATCCGAGCCGAATTCTTCAAAATCAAAGCCGATAGCCGTGAAATATGGAGCGTTGTCGCGTACCGCGTCGAATTCTTTCGGTGTGAGCGTGACAGACACCGGCTCAAGAAGATATTGGGCGTCGTTGGTGTCGGACGCATGCTTGATACGCTCATAGATGATGCGCTCATGCGCAGCATGCTTATCGATAAGATACATGCTTCCGGCACGTTCCGCAATCAGATAGGTGTCAAATACCTCGCCGATATAGACGGCCTTTACAAGCTCATGCTTTGCGACAAAGGCGTCTTGACTGTAAACGGTCTGCCGTTCGGGAATTTTGCGCGCAGGCTCGGTAAAGAGCGGCTTCAGCTCGGTGTAAACAAGCTCGTCATGGGCGTCCGATGCCGGCTTTTCCTGCCTGTCAAAGGGATTTGCGTTTTCCGGCGGCAGAGGAGAGAGAACCGTTTCCGGCTTGTGCGCCGGTGTATTCGGTACCGGCGAAGCGGCGGAAGGCGTTTTTTCCGGAACCGACGGTATAGGCGGCACGGGCGGTATAGGCGGAATTGGCGGAGCTGCCGGCACGGGCGGTTCGTGCTCAACCTCCATTGGAGCAGGTGGCACGGGCGGAGTTTCCGGAATCGGCGGCGTGCGCGGCGGTTCGCGTTTTAAAAGCGCGTCGCGCTCTTTGGGCAGATCGGTGATGAGATTGGACGCAGGCTGCGTCACTTCGGCGCGAGCCGCGTTTTGCGGAACTTGGGCGGTGTTTTGCGCACCGGCTCTTGGCATATCAAACGGCTCACAGTCGCTTTCCGCGGCGAATACGCTTGAAATACCGCGCGAAAGTGCGTTTTTGACAGCAAAATACAGCGTGTCAAACACTTTGTGTTCGTCGGAAAACTTGATTTCAAGCTTTGCCGGATGGATGTTGACGTCCACAAGCCTTAGATCAAGCTCCACAAACAGCACGCAAGCCGGGAATTTTCCGATCGGGCAGAAGCCGCGGAAGCCTTCTTCGAGCGCAGCCATGAGCGTGCGGCTCTTGATATAGCGGCCGTTGACGAAAAAGTTCTGCATATTGCGGTTGGCACGGCAGATCTCGGGCTTTCCGATATAGCCGTAGACCCGCACGCCGGCATACTCGTACTCTACCGGCAGCATGGCCGAAGCGAATTCGCGGCCGACAGCGGCATAAATGGCGTTTTGCATTTTGCCGTCGCCCGGCGTTTGCAGCTTGATATTGCCGTCGGAGATCAGCCGCACCGATACAGATGGCCGCGACAGGGCGAATTTTTCGCATACGGCGTAGACTGCGGTCCCCTCAGTGGTGTTCTTTTTTAAGAATTTCCGTCTGGCCGGTGTGTTTTCAAAGATATTTTCAACAATAATGGTCGTTCCGTCCGGACAGCCGGCGTCCTCGGTGGAGATCACTTCGCCGAACCGACACACAAACAGCGTGCCGATGTCGTCCTCCGGCCGTTTTGTCAAGATTCGCACGGCGCTGACGGCGGCAATGGCGGCAAGCGCTTCGCCGCGGAAGCCGAGCGTACCGATGGCCTCAAGATCGCTTCCGGTCTTTATCTTGCTGGTTGCGTGGCGCAAAATGGCCTTTGGCACGTCCTCGCGCGCCATGCCGCAGCCGTTGTCGGTAATGCGCACAAACGACGTTCCGCCGTCCTTGATTTCGACGGTGACGGCACTTGCGCCTGCATCGGCGCAGTTTTCAAGCATTTCCTTGACGGCGGACGCCGGGCGCTCGACCACTTCACCGGCCGCGATGAGGTTGGCGGTATGCTTGTCGAGTACGTTTATGATCCCCATAAGAACACCTCTTTTCCGGGCAAAGATCCGTTTCGGTTACGAAATTTGGAATTTTAAACTGATGTCGGCGGCCTTGACCGTGTGCGTGAGCGCACCGATGGAAATGATGTCTACACCGGTCTCGGCGACCTCGCGCAAGCTTTTTTCGCCCATGTTGCCGCTGGCTTCGACTAGCGCACGTCCGGCAACAATGCCGACGCATTCACGCATAAGGTCGTTTGACATGTTGTCGAGCATGATGATGTCCGCACCGGCGTCGAGCGCTTCGGCAAGCTGTTCTTTGGTTTCGACCTCGACTTCGATCTTAAGCGTGTGCGGGATGACCGCACGGGCGTTTTTCACGGCGTTTTTAATGCCGCCGGAAACGGCGATATGGTTGTCCTTGATCAGTACGCCGTCGGCAAGATTAAAGCGGTGATTGGTACCGCCGCCGACGCGCACGGCGTATTTTTCGAGTACGCGAAGGCCGGGGGTGGTCTTGCGCGTATCGGTGATCTTGGCGTTCGTTCCGGCAACCTCGGCAACCGACGCGTGGGTGCGCGTGGCGATGCCGGTAAGGCGCTGCATGAAGTTGAGCGCGGTGCGTTCGCCGGTGAGAACGTTTTGTGCGTTGCCCGAAACGACGGCGATGACATCGCCTTTTTTCACGGCGTCGCCGTCCTTGAAATTTGCTTTCATTTCGATGGACGGGTCAACGCGCCCAAAGATATGTTTGGCAAGGTCAATGCCGCAGATAATCATATCCTCCTTGGCGACAAAGCGGCCTGTGGCGGTCTTGTCCTCCGGAATGGTCGAGAGGGTGGTGATATCGCCCGTGCCGATATCTTCGTTTAAGGCAAGCGTGATGATCTGCTCCACTTGCGGATTATTGAATAAGTACATGAATCTCCTCCGAAAATATGTGTTAATCGACGATATAGTGCGAACCGATGCTCTCTGTGCGTTTGCAGGCGCTGTCGGCAATGACGGTGGAGGCAACGGCGGCGTTAAAGACGGTATACTGCTTGATGCTTTCCAAGCGCATCCGACGGTATTTGTCATACACGCGGTCAAGCTCACGCCGGGCGTATTCAAGCTCCTTTGTGTGGCGCAGCGCGCCGACATTTTTGGTCATAAGCTCTTTCATGAACGCGATATCCGCGTCGATCTCGCTTTCCGGCACACAAGGCGCGTCAAAGCGCTCGGTCTCTTCGGGAAGCGTAAGCGAATGCCCGGCAAGAGGCCGGAAATCGGCGTTGATGGCGCGTGCGGCACGTCGGCCGAACACAAGGCATTCGAGCGTGGAATTGCTGGCTAAGCGGTTGGCGCCCTGCACGCCGGTGCAGGCGACCTCGCCGCAGGCATAAAGACCCGAAATTGCCGTGCGTGCGTGCAGATCGGTCTTGATACCGCCCATGAGATAATGCTCTGTTGGATGAACGGGAATGTGGTCTTGCGGCACATGGATGCCAAGCGAACGGCATTTTTCAAAAATGGTCGGGAAGCGCTTGGAGAAGAAGGCTTCATCCATGTCCGATACGTCGAGATAGACCACCGAGTCGCCGGTGATTGCCATGTTCTTTAAGATCTCGCGCGTTACGATATCGCGCGGCGCAAGATCACGAAGCGAATGCTTGTTGTACATAAACGCTTCGCCTGCGCTGTTGCGCAGCACCGCTCCTTCGCCGCGGACTGCCTCGGAAATGAGGAACATCCGGCCATCCTCCACGCCTACGGCAAGCGCGGTGGGGTGGAACTGGACGAATTCCATATCCTTGCAGGGCGTTCCGGCACGAAGAGCCGCAGCAATGCCGTCGCCGGTCGCGCCCTTGGGATTGGTGGAGTATTTGTATAACTGACCGATCGCGCCGGTTGCAAGCACAACGTTGCGGGAAAAGATTGCGCGGTCGCCTTTGCCGTCGTTTACCACAACGCCGCTTGTGCCGTCCTTGTCGGTCAGCACATCGACGAGAAACGTGTGCCAGAACACCGTGATGTTCGGGCGCGTTGCCACTACCTCGCCGAGCGTTTTGGTCATAAGCTTGCCGGTGGCGTCGCCGCCGCAGTGAAGGATCCGCCGGCAGCAGTGGCCGCCCTCGCGCGTGACGATGATATCGCCGTTTTCGTCGCGGTCAAACGGCACGCCGAGGTTCATCATATCGGAAATGACCTCCGGACCTTCGGTAACAAGTACGCGCACGGCTTTTTCGTTGCAGTGCCCGGCTCCGGCGATGAGCGTGTCGCGGATGTGATCTTCAAAGCAGTCAGTGCTCTGTGTGACGGCCGCGATGCCGCCTTGAGCAAGCCACGAGCTGCCGCCGTCGATCTCGCCCTTGACGATGAGCGCGACGCGGTATTTGGGGTCAAGGCAGAGCGCACAGTATAATCCGGCAAGGCCGCCGCCGACGATCACGACATCATAATTTTCCTGTTCGTTTTTTACGTTTTCGTGACTGAAAAGATATCGTCTCATTTTTGAATCTCCATAGCTATGTTCATCATGCGCGTAAGGCAGCCGTTTGCAAGGGAAACGGTGCGTGCGTCGAGCGCTACTTCATGGATCTTGTCTGGCGAGTGAAGCACGCCGAACACATCGTCGAGCGTTGTTTTTTTCATATCCTTGCAGATAAGCGTTTCGGCAAGCAGATAGAACTTTTTGTCCGGGCATTCTTCGGAGAGCTTTTCACACACGGCTTTTTCCGTGCCGATGATGAATTCTTTCTCCTCCGATTCCTTTGCAAAGCGAATGATTCCGGAGGTGCTTCCGGCGTAATCGGCTAAAGCTACTACTTCGGACTCGCATTCCGGGTGTACCAAAAGCACGGCGTTCGGGTGGGCGTTTCGTGCCGCTTGTACCATATCCGTTGTGATATGCTCATGTACCGGGCAATAGCCGTTATGTAAGATGAATTTCTTTTCGGGAACATGAGCGGCAATGTATGCGCCGAGGTTCTTATCCGGCACGAAGATGATCTCTTTTTCCGCCAAAGAGCGCACGATGCCGAGCGCGTTCGACGAGGTGACGCAGACATCGCAAACAGCTTTGGTTTCGGCGCTGGAATTGATGTAGCAGACGACGGCGGCGTTCGGATACGCTTTCTTTAACGCGCGGATGTCGGCGGCGTTTACCATGTCGGCCATGGCACAGCCTGCGTCCGGACGAGGCAGATAAACGTGCTTTTCCGGACAAAGAATCTTAGCGCTTTCGCCCATAAAACGCACGCCGCAGAAAAGAATATTTCCGGCGCCGGAGGCCTTTGCACGCTTGGCAAGCTCAAAGCTGTCGCCGCAGAAGTCGGCGATCTTTTGTACGGAAAGATCCTCGTAAAGATGAGCCAAAACCAAAAAGTCTTTTTCTTTTTTCAGGCGGAGGATTTCCGCGGTTATTTCGGTCGTTTTGTCGGTTGTCATGGGAAAATCTCCTGTCAATCCATAAACTTATTCCATTATAACACTTTTCTGTGAAGAATACAAGTATTTTTTCGACAGATTTTTTATCGGACAAAAAGCTTTGCTGCGAAAGTAAGGCGTAGGGCTGTTTGTAGCGAAAAAAGCAATATGTGTCCGAAAAGCCGCAATGGCGGTCTTGTCTTTCCTTTTACTTTTTGCTATAATAGACCTATACTGACCGGATAGAGTCCGGTTTAAAGGAGGAAAAGCAAATGATTTGGATATCCAGCACGGAAAATGAGCTTTGGAGCCAAAACAACAAGACGATAAAGAATCCGACGGAAAAGGGCAGTGAGTTAATCATCGGTAAACGCGTCGGGCAGCCGTTATACGGTTGGGGCTGCTGTATCAGCGAAATATGTGCCAAAGCGGTTTTGGAGCTTTCGGAGGACAAACAAAAGACCATTTTTGACGAACTGTTCGGTGCAGAAAACTGCGGCTTTGATTATTGCCGCTTGTCCATCGGTGCGAACGATTTTGCCGAAAGCTGGTACAGCTACGATGAGACCGACGGCGACTATGCGCTTGAGCATTTTTCGGTTGCACGCGATGAAAAGTATATTTTTCCGGCAATTCGCGAGGCGAAAAAGCGTTCGCCGGAGTTACGCTTTTTCGCATCTCCCTGGAGTCCGCCGACTTGGATGAAATTCCCGAAGGTTTGCAATTACGGCAGACTTGTGGAAACAGACGAAAATTTAAAGGCTTATGCGCAGTATTTCCGCCGGTATTTGGAAGAATATGCTAAGCGCGGCGTGAACATCGGGCAGATCTGTTTCCAGAACGAGTTTATTTCGGATCAGAAGTTCCCGTCGTGCTTGTGGTCGCCGGAGCTTATCGAAAAGTTTCTTGCGGATTACCTGATCGACGAGATCGGGGATTTAGCAGAAATTTGGTTTGGCACATATAACGGGCCGGAGACGGACGCCAGAGCAAGCTATACGCGGTATTATCAATATGTGGGCCGCGTCATGCAGAACGAAAAATGCCGGAAGCACATCAAGGGCATTGCGTTTCAATGGGCAGGAAAATTTGCTATACCGCAGGCGGCAGAGGATTATCCGGAATTGGATTTTATCCATAGTGAGGGCGAATGCGGCAACGGAGCAAACAGCTGGGAATATGCGTTGTATTCGTATGAGCTGTATCACCACTATTTCAAAAATGGGGCGCGTGCCAACGTTTATTGGAATATGGCGTTAGATAACGATGGGCTGTCCACTTGGGGCTGGCGGCAGAATTCGCTTATCAGCGTGAAAAACGGCGAATATCGGTACAATCCGGAGTTTTATTTGGTCAAGCATTTTGCCAAATACGTAAAGCGCGGTGCGGTGATGCTCGGTACAAAGGGCGATTTCAGCAGCAACACGACAGTATTTGAGAACATGGATGGCAGCCGTGTGGCAGTTATTGTCAATCCATTTGACTTTGAAAAGACTGTGACGATCAAGAATGTCGGCTACAAACTGAAGCCGCGTTCGTTTAACACGATTATATTGGATTAAAAGACACAGACCGCTGAATTTTGTCAGCGGTCTGTGTCTTTTCGGCGGCTTTGTCGCCGGGAAATGCCGCGCAGCGGCCTGTGTGACACCGCCACTTATGTGAGCGGCTTCGAGGTTTGCAAAACCTCGAAGCTCCAT
>ERZ773136.1457-NODE-1457-length-22911-cov-9.467186_pt1 | contig 22911 bp, 17 predicted proteins | sample MGYA00580855_ERZ773136 | MGnify/ENA primary metagenome ERZ773136 (study PRJEB29015, sample SAMEA2737860) | human gut metagenome | biome: human gut; feature: human-associated habitat; material: faeces | place: China | collected 2012 ... | reverse complement strand
GGCAGCAGCGCGCGGCCGTCGGCCGTCAGCACCACGCCGCCGCGGTTGCGGCTGAGCAGCGTGATGCCCAGCTCGTCCTCCAGCGCTTGGACGGCGTGGCTGACGCCGGACTGGGTGAAGTTCAGCTCCTCCGCCGCCCGGGAGAAGCTGCCGCACTCCACGGTCTTGAGGAACATCTGGCATTTGGATACGCTCATGGCGGGACCTCCTGTACGGTTGCTGTCGCCATTATATCATACTTTTTCTCATACTTGCAAATACAATTATGCGTTTTACAACTGGAAACTTTTGTGGTAGTATAAGGACAACGAAACAAAACAAGAATATGGAGGTAATACATTATGGCTATCGTATCCAAGACCACCCGCTGCGCCGTTTGCGGCAGCACCGATGTTATGTTTTCCGAGGCGACCAAGCACTATCACTGCGCGTCCTGTGGCGCCGATGAGGCCCACGCCATGAATGCCGCCGATGTGGCGGCCATCAACAGCATCGCCGCACTGGGCGACACCGAAGGCAAGCTGGACGAGCTGCGCCGCCGCTATCCCAACCTGGACATCACCAGCTGGACCCGCGAGAACCGCGTCCAGATGTGATCTTACCCCCTCCTTTCACAAAGCAAAAACCGGCGCCGGGGGGCGCCGGTTTTTGCTTTGTCTTTGTCTTTCACCGCAGCACCGCTGTTACAGGGCGGCGCGGATGGCGGTCAGCAGGTCGCCGTAGTCCTCGAAGGCGGGCAGGTCGGGGTAGTCCTGCTTGATCTTGTCGGGACCCCGGAAGAGGAAACCGGCCTTGCTGTGGAGGATCATCTCCAAATCGTTATAGCTGTCGCCGCTGGCGATGGTGTCGTAGCCGATGGACTGGAGAGCCTTGACGGTGGTGAGCTTGGAGTGTTCACAGCGCATAAGGTGGCGGGTGATGTAGCCCTCGCCGTCCACCTCCAGGGTGTTGCACAGCAGGGAGGGATAGCCCAGCTTGGCCATGAGGGGCATGGCGAACTGGTCGAAGGTGTCGCTGAGGATGACCACCTGGGTATCCTTACGCAGCGCGTCCAGGAAGTCCTTAGCGCCGGGCAGGGGGTCGATGCGGGAGATGGTCTCCTGAATGGCGCTGAGCTTCAGGCCGCGCTCGCGGAGCAGGTCGATGCGCCAGCGCATGAGCTTGTCATAGTCAGGCTCGTCGCGGGTGGTGCGGCGCAGCTCGGGAATGCCGCTTTCCTCGGCAAAGGCGATCCAGATCTCGGGGACGAGGACGCCCTCCATGTCCAAACAAACGATATTCATAGGGAACGGTTCCTTTCTTTTATTTCAGCACATCGGACAGCACATAGTCCAGCATGGCGTCCTTGTCGATGACGTCGGTATGGAGGACGGGGCGGCCCTCCAGGCCGCGGAGATTTTTGGGGATGTCCATGCCGGTGAGGGCGTGGAGCTGCTCCATCATGGCGAACTCATCGTCGCCGGACGCCTCGCCCAGGGCGTGCAGTACGGCGGCGGGGAACTTATAGGGCGAGGCGGTGGACAGGACCACCATGGGAACGCCCTCGCGGGTGTGCTTCTCCGCCACGGCCCAGGCCACGGCGGTGTGGGGGTCGCAGAGGTACTTGTGCTCGCGCCACACCCGGCCGATGACCTCCGCCGCGCCGGCATCGTCGCAGCAGCCGCAGCCGAAGACGGCACGGAGCTGCTCCAGCATCCAGCCGCTGACCTGATACCAGCCCTGGGTGTTCAGCTCCCGCATCAGGCGCTCCACGCAGCTGGCATCCTGGCTGACCAGATAGAGCAGGCGCTCGAGATTGCTGGACACCAGAATATCCATGGAGGGGGAGGTGGTCTTGTAGAAGGGGCGGCGCTTGTCGTAGCGGCCGGTGGTCAGGAACTCGGTGAGCACGTCGTTGGCGTTGCTGGCGCAGATCAGGCGGCCCACAGGCAGGCCCATCTGCCTGGCAAAATAGCCGGCAAGAATGTCGCCGAAGTTGCCGGTGGGGACGGTGTAGTCCACCACGTCGCCCAGATGGATGCGGCCGGACTTCACCAGATCGCCGTAGGCGCGGAAGTAATAGACCACCTGGGGGGCCAGACGGCCGATATTGATGGAGTTGGCGGAGGAGAGCATGGCGCCGTGGAGGTCCTTGTCCTTGCAGGCGGCGAAGATCTCCTTCACGCCGGTCTGGGCATCGTCGAAGTTGCCGCGGACGGCGCAGACGCGGACGTTGGCGCCCTCCTGGGTGGCCATCTGGGCCTGCTGAACGGCGGAGACGCCGCCGTAGGGGTAGAACACAGTGATGCGGGTGCCGGGCACGTCGTGGAAGCCCTCCATGGCCGCCTTGCCGGTGTCGCCGGAGGTGGCCGTCAGGATGACCACGTCGCCCTTCATGCCCTCGGCCTTGGCCGCCGCCACGATGAGGCGGGGCAGGACGCTGAGGGCCACATCCTTGAAGGCGGAGGTGGGGCCGTGGTACAGCTCCAGCACGTATTTATCCGCCACGGGGGTCAAGGGCGTCAGGTCGGACGTGGGGAACTTGCCGGCGTAGCTGTCGCGGACCAGCCGGTCCATGTCCTGAAAGTCCGGCAGCAGGGCGTGGAGGATATCCGCCGCCATGGAGAGGGTGTCCTTTTCCAGGGCGGCACGCCAGTCGAAGCGCAGGGCCGCCGGGTCGCAGATGTACAGGCCGCCGTCCGGGGCGATGCCCTGGAGCACCGCGTGGGTGGAGGAAGCGGTGAGCTGCTCGTTTCTTGTGCTGTGGTAGATCATGGTAAAAAAGCCTCCGAAAAAACTTTTGAAATTGGGTCTTGCATTTCTGATATGGCTATGATACACTGTCCCCATCAAAAAAGCAAGTGTTTTTCTCCTGTGGACAGAAAATATTTTTTTGTCGCGCATGAAAAACCCTGTACACAATAACCAAAGCGAAAGAGGCAAGGACTATGTTGAAAGTGTTGAAATTCGGCGGGTCGTCCATGGCGGATGCCCACCAGCTGGAAAAAGTACGCTCCATCGTGGAGGCAGACCCCGCTCGCCGGGTGGTGGTGGTCAGCGCCGCCGGAAAACGGTTCAAGGACGATCACAAGATCACGGACCTGCTGTATCTGTGCCACGCCCACCTACAGTACGGCGTCAGCTGCGACGGTATATTCGATATGGTACGCAGCCGGTATCTGGAGATTCGGGACGAGCTGGGCCTGTCCACGCCGCTGGAGGCGGAATTCGACGCCCTGCGCGCCAAGATGGACAAGGGCATCTCCGCCGATGAGCTGGTGAGCCGGGGCGAGTATTTCGCCGCCCGGATCATGGCCGACTGCCTGGGCTTTGATTTTCTGGACAGCAGCCTGTGGCTGCACTTCCGCATGGACGGCACGGTGGACCAGGAGGCCAGCTATCAGGCTCTGATCCATGCGGCCAGCGGGCGGAAGGTAGTCATTCCCGGCTTCTACGGCGTGCTGCCGGACGGCAGCATCCACACCTTCAGCCGGGGCGGCAGCGACATCACCGGTGCGCTGGCGGCGGCGGCGCTGGACGCCGACGTGTATGAGAACTGGACAGACGTGTCCGGCTTCCTGATGGCCGACCCCAAGATCGTGTCCGACCCGCGGCCCATCGAGCGCATTACCTACGCCGAGCTGCGTGAGTTGAGCTATATCGGCGCACAGGTGCTGCATGAGGGCACCGTCTCCCCGGTGCGGGAGAAGAACATCCCCCTGAACATCCGCAACACCAACCAGCCGGAGCACCCGGGCACCATGATACGGGAGGCCTTCGACGACACGGCGGCGGAGCTGCAGGAGAGCAGCATGATCACCGGCATCGCCGGAAAGAAGGGCTTTTCCGTCATCACCATGACCAAGAACGGAATGTCCTCGGAGCTGGGCGTTATCCGCCGGGTGCTGGAGATATTGGAGCGTTATCACATCAACGTGGAGTACATCCCCTCCGGTATCGACTCGGTATCGCTGGTGGTGGAGGCGGCCAAGGCCGCGCCGTATCTGTATCAGGCACTGGGCGACATGGAGAAGGAGATCAAGCCCGACAGCCTGCACGTTACCGACGGTATGGCCGTGGTGGCGGCCGTGGGCCGGAAGATGGCCTTCCAGCCCGGTTCCTCCGGCAAGATCTTCGCCAAGCTGGGCGAAAACGGCATCAATATCCGCATGATCACCCAGGGGCCTGAAGAGCTGAACATCATCGTGGGCGTGGACAGCGCCGACTTTGAGAAGGCTATCCGGGTGCTGTACAACAGTTTTGTAAAATAAAGTGCGTCTCCTGCGCCCATACTTCGCCGCAGCGGCTTGCCGTACACAAAGTCGATGCGCCGCATCTGAACGCAGGATACGTCACTTATTCAATATCGAGAAAAGGAGTACATCATATGAAAAAGTATAAAGTTGCTATTCTGGGCGCCACCGGCGCGGTGGGCCGCGAGATGATGAAGGTACTGGCCGAGCGCGATTTCCCCATCGAGGAGCTGCACCTGCTGGCGTCGGCCCGGTCCGTGGGACAGGCTGTCCACTGGAAGGGCCACGACATCCCCGTGGAGCTGGCCTGTGACGAGGCCTTCAAGGGCATGGACATCGTGCTGGGCGCGGCGGAGAACGACATCGCCAAGCAGTTCGCCCCGGCCATCGTCAAGGCGGGCGCGGTGTTCGTGGATAACTCCAGCGCCTTCCGCATGGACCCGGATGTGCCCCTGATCGTGCCGGAGATCAATCCGGAGGACGTGAAGAAGCACAAGGGCATCATCTCCAACCCCAACTGCACCACCATCGTTTCGCTGGTGGCCATCAACGCCCTGAACCACGACAGCCCCATCGAGAGCATCGTGGCCAGCAGCTACCAGGCGGTGTCCGGCGCCGGCGCCGGCGGCCCCATCGAGCTGATGGACGAGGTGGAGCTGCTGCGGGAGGGCAAGCCGGTGGAGCCCAAGGTGTTCCAGTACCAGATCGCCTACAACGTCATCCCCCAGATCGGCGGCGAGGCCTTTGAGGGCTATACCTCCGAAGAGATGAAGATGCAGAACGAGGGGCGGAAGATCATGCACCTGCCGGAGCTGAAGGTCAGCTGCACCTGCGTCCGCGTTCCCGTGGTGCGGAGCCACAGCGTGTCCATCGTGGTGCGGACCAAGGAGAAGATCAGTGTGGAGCGCGCCCGGGAACTGATCGCCGCCGCCCCCGGCTGCCGGCTGGTGGACGACCTGGCCAACAAGCGCTATCCCATGCCGCTGGAGACCAGCGACCAGGACCTGGTGTTCGTGGGACGTATCCGGGACGACCTGACCAGCGACAACGGGCTGAACATCTGGTGCTGCGGCGACCAGGTACGCAAGGGCGCGGCCACCAACGCCGTGCAGATCGCCCAGCTGCTGATCGCGGAGTAATTGTAAACAAAGTGAGGCCGCCCGGAGGGCGGCTTTACTTTTGGCGCAAAAGCATATATAATGGGGAAAAGTCTATTCCCGGAGGAAGTCCTATGAAACGATGGAAGCGGGGCGCGGCCATGCTGCTGTGCCTGTGTATGATGGCGGCGCTGCTGGCCGGCTGCGGCCGCGGCCGCAGCGGCGAGAACACCGCGTCGGTGGTGATGACCGGCAGCGTGTCCACGGTGGACCCGGCCTATGCCGCCACACCGGCGGAGCGCACCCTGGTGCTGCACCTGTTCGACAACCTGTACCGCTGGACGGCGGAGGGCGCGGTGCCCGCAGCGGCCCACGCCTACGACTGCACGGACAACGAGGACGGCACGCAGACGTACACGTTCCACCTGCGGCGCGACGGCAAGTGGTCCGACGGCAGCGACGTGACGGCAGAGGATTTCGTATACGCCTGGCGGCGGCTGGTATCGCCGGAGACGGACAGCCCGGAGGCGGAGATCCTGTCCATGGTGGCGGGCTATGAGGACGCCCACGCGGGCGACCCGGAGGCGCTGGGCGTATACGCCGAGGACGAGCACACCTTCGTGGTGACGCTGAGCACGATGTGCCCGTACTTTGTGGACGCGGTGTGCACAGCGGCGGCCACCATGCCGGTGCAGCAGAAGGCTGTGGAAGGCGGCGAGGGCTGGAGCGCCAGCCGGACGTGGTTCGTGGGCAACGGGCCGTACCGCCGCACCGGCGATTGGAGCGACAGTCTCTTCGCCACGCTGGTGAAGCAGGAGGACCACTATAACGTGCGGCAGGTGCGCGCGGACCGGATCGAGATCCGGTTCAAGAGCGCGGCGGAGGCCGCCAAGGACGCGGGCACCGCGGACGCGGTCATCGGCGCGGCAGGAGAGGACGGCACCTACGGCGGCAGCAGCACCGTGGGCGTGCTGCTCATCAACCAGATGGCCACCAACATGGACCGGACGGAGCTGCGGCAGGCCATGAGTCTGGTCATCGACCGGGATGCGGCGGCCGGCGCTCTGGGCGCGGACTATGCCGCCGCGGAGGGGCTGGTGCCTCACGGCATACGCACCGCCGGGGGCGAGGAGTTCCGGGCGGTCAACGGCGCGGTGATCGACTGCGAGGCGGATACCTACACGGACCGGTGCAGTCAGGCGCTGGAGCTGATGACGCAGGCGGGCCTGCGGCGGCCGGAGGCGCTGATAAGCCTGGGAACGGTGACGCTGCTGTACCGGAATACGCCGGCGCAGACGGCACTGGCCCAGCGGCTGCAGAAGGTGTGGCAGGAAAAACTGGGACTGAGCGTGACCCTGCAGGGTGAGGATGCGGAGACGTATCAGCAGATGCTCAGCAGCGGCGCGTTCACCCTGGCCCTGACGGAGCTGGACGCGCTGTACAACGATGCATCAGCCTATCTGGACCTGTGGCGCAGCGGCGACACGCGGAACTACGCGCTAATCTACATGAACGCCTATAACATTCTGATGCGGGTGGCGGCGGCCAGCACCTCCGCCGAGGCGCGGGACGCCTATTTGAAGGATGCGGAGTGGCTGCTGCTGGACACGGCCAACGTGATACCGCTGTATGAGAAGGAGCAGGCCTACGCCCTGCGCGGCGACGTGACCGGCGTGGTGTCCGACGGCATGGGTGCGTGGTACTTCGGCGCACTGTGGCGCGTGGAGCAATAGGTGAAAAACGCCCGGACCAACAGGCGTTAAACGCCTGCCCGCTATACTGTACGGAGAAAGCGCATATTTCCGGCCCCACAGCAGAAAGGAGCGATCATACTGATGATAGAAAAAGCTGAGGTCACAGCACTTTTGCAGCAGCTCACCGCCATCAAAAGCGAATATTTCCATGAGGACGAGATCATGGCCTTCGCCAGAGACTGGCTGTGCCGGCAGGAACTGCCCGCACAGCTGCACGAATACCACGATGCCAAGGTCACAGATTTCCATGGAAAAAATGTCATCGCCGTTATCGACGGCGGCAGACCTGGACCGGTCATCTGCCTGAACGGCCATCTGGACACCGTGCAGCTGTGCGGCGGTTGGACCCGCGATCCCTACGGCGAGCTGGACGGCGACAGGCTCTATGGTGTGGGCGCGCTGGACATGAAATCCGGCTGCGCCGCGCTGATGGTCACGGCCGCCCGCTTCGCCGCCGCCCACAAGACCTTCGCCGGGAAGATCAAGCTGGCGCTGGTCTCTGACGAGGAGGGCCCCTACGGCCTGGGCACCAATGCCCTCATCGAGGACGGCTATCTCTCTGACGTGGACTTCTCCATCATCACCGAGCCCAGCGCCGGCTTTGACGGCAAGCCCTTCCCCGATGTCTGCCTGGGTGCCCGGGGCGGCTACGGTCTGGAGATCCGCTTCTACGGAAAGTCCGCCCACGCGGCCAACCCGGAAAAGGGCCACAGCGCTCTGCTGGACGCGGCCAAGGTGGCGCAGGCCCTGGAGCAGGTGGACTATGTTGAGGACCCGCACCTGGGCAAGGGCACCTGCTGCGTGGTGGGCATCAGCGCCGACGGCGGCGCGTGCAGCGTGCCGGACTTCGCCGTGCTCCGCCTGTTCTGGCACATCGTGGTGGGCGAGAGCCCGGACACCATCGTTCGCGAGATCGAAAAGGCCGTGCAGCGCGCCGGTATCACCGGCCGGTATGAGATCTGCTTCCGCGAAGCACCGTCTGAGGGCTCCCGGGGCTTCATGCCCTACACCGTCCCCCAGGACGAACCCATGACCGTCTCCCTGCTGGAGTCCATCCGCAAGGTCACCGGCAAGGAACCCACCATCTCCTACTTCGCCAGCATCGGCGACTTCAACTACCTGGGCACACGGCTGGGCGCGCCGGCCATCATCTTCGGCGCCGACGGCGAGAACTATCACAGCAGCGACGAATACGTCCTGCTGGACTCCGTCCACCAGACCGCCGAGGCCGTTTACGACTTCCTGGAGAAAACACTGCTGCCCTGAGCAAGCAAAACCACCCCCGGCGAGGAGCCGGGGGTGGTCTGTTTTTCAGAAGGTCATCTCCAGCCCGCACTTCAGCTGATGCAGCCTGTCGCCCAGGACCGTCTTCATCACGCCGTAGGCCCTCTTCCGGGTGCAGCGGCGGCGCAGGCGTACCGCACGGCCAATTCCACTCTTGCGCTCCGCCATTTTTCGCGGTAAAATAGCACCACAAAAAAGGAGGGCAATGCCATGATCTATCGTGATTTTCAGGACCTGCACCTGTCCCTGCTGGGCTTCGGCACCATGCGCCTGCCCACCACGGCGGACGGCGCCATCGACGAGGACACCACCCAGGCGATGGTGGACTATGCGCTGGCCCACGGCGTCAATTATTTTGACACCGCCTGGCCCTATATGCAAAATCTGTCCGAGACGGTGGTGGGCCGCTGTCTGAAAAAGCATCCCCGGGACAGCTTTTACCTGGCCACCAAATACCCCGGCCATATGCTCACCTGCGACCCGGACCCGACGGGCACTTTTGTCCAGCAGCTGGAGAAGTGTCAGGTGGACTACTTCGATTTCTACCTGCTGCACAACGTCTATGAAAACGACGTGGATATTTACACCGATCCCCGGTGGGGCATCATCGACTACTTTGTGGAGCAGAAGCGCCTGGGCCGCATCAAGCACCTGGGCTTTTCCACCCATGCGGACCTTCCCTGCCTCACCGCTTTTCTGGAGCGCTATGGCAAGGAGATGGAGTTCTGTCAGATCCAGCTGAACTATCTGGACTGGACCATCCAGCGGGCCAGGGAGAAATACGAGCTGCTGGAAAAGCACCATATCCCCGTCTGGGTCATGGAGCCGGTCCGCGGCGGCAAGCTGGCCGCCCTGGATGCCGACAGTGAACAGCAGCTCCACGCCCTCCGCCCCAACGCCAGCATCGCCTCCTTCGGCTTCCGCTGGCTCCAGGGACTGGATAACGTCCACATGGTCCTCTCCGGTATGTCCGACATGGCGCAGATGGCGGACAACGTGGCCACCTTCGAGCGCCTTGACCCCCTCTCTCCCGCTGAGGAGGCGATCCTCTTTGCTGCGGCGGATAAGATGAAGAATTCCATCCCCTGCACTGCCTGCCGCTACTGCTGTGACGGCTGTCCCCAGCAGTTGGATATCCCGGATCTGCTGCACAAGTACAACCAGCTCCGCACCGGCAGCGGCAGCACCATCAAGATGCAGCTGGACGCGGTGCCCGCGAACAAGTGGCCCCACGCCTGCCTGGGCTGCGGCGCCTGCGCCGCCGTCTGTCCGCAGAAGATCGCTATTCCCGACGAACTGGCAGCCTTTGCTGCCGAGCTGGACAAGCTGCCCGCATGGGTGGAGGTCTGCCGCCAGCGGGCGGAGGCCGAGGCGCGGGAGCGAGCCTCCCGCGGGCTGTAAGCGCATAAGAAGAAGTCCCTCCCGGCGGGAGGGACTTCTTTTGTTTACACCTGATATTTCGCCGCGCAGCGTTGGTACTGCTCCCGGAAGTCCGGGTCCCGGCGCCGCGCCGCATCCAGCGTGGCGTGCATATTCAGGTCGTGGTGGGCTGCGTCGATCACACACCCGGCGATATTGGAGCAGTGGTCCGAGGTACGCTCCAGATCCGTCAGCAGGTCGGACCAGACAAAGCCTGCCTCGATGCTGCACTGGCCTTGCTGCATCCGCAGGATATGCCGGGTACGCAGCTGCTCCTTCAGATCGTCGATGACCTGCTCCAGCGGCTCCACCTGCCGGGCGGCGGTCATATCCTGCTGCCGGAAGGCGTCCAGCGCCCGTATGAGGATATCGTTGACCGCGGCGGACAGCACGCTCAGCTCCCGCTTCGCCTCGTCGCTGAAGGCCAGCCCCTTCTCCCGCAGCTCCTCCGCCGACTCCAGCACGTTCACCGCATGGTCGGAGATACGCTCAAAATCGCCGATGGCCTTCAGCAGCTCCGCGGACTCCTCGCTCTCCTGCTCACCCAGCTTCTGGGCGCTGAGCTTTACCAGATAGGTGCCCAGTACGTCCTCGTAGTGGTCGCAGCGGCTCTCATCCTCCCGGATGGAGGAGGCCAGCGCTTCGGTGTAGTGGTCAAAGCTCCGCAGGGCGTTTTGCAGCGCCCGCACGGCAATCTCCGCCATCTCGCAGGTGACGACCCGGCAGCGCTCCAGCGCCACGGCCGGTGTGGTCAGCAGGCGCTGGTCCAGCTCCACCGTTTTATCGGCCGCGTGGGCCTTATCCGGCACCAGGCGGATAGCCAACTTCTCCAGCAGGTCGCCGCAGGGCAGCAGTATGGCCGTACACAGGATATTGAACACCGAGTGGGCCACAGCGATACCCGCCATAGACGCCGCATTGTTCAGCAGTACCGGGGCAAAGATGGCCTTGACGATGCAGAACACCGTCAGCAGCACCGCCACGCCGATCACATTGAACATCAGATGCACCACGGCCGCCCGCTTGGCGTTTTTGTTGGTGCCGACGCAGGAGATCAGCGCCGTGACGCAGGTACCGATGTTCTGGCCCATGATAATGGGCACCGCGGCGGCGTAGCTGACCTGGCCGGTAGAGGCCAGCGCCTGCAAAATACCCACCGAGGCGGAGGACGACTGGATGATCGCCGTCAGCACCGCACCCACCAGCACGCCCAGCAGCGGGTTTGTAAAGGCCAAAAACAGCTCTGCAAACCCCGGCACGTCCTTCAGCCCCGCCACCGCGGCGCTCATGGTGTCCATGCCGAACATCAGCGTGGCAAAGCCAAGCAGAATGGAGCCAGTCTCCTTTTTCCGGCTGTCCTTGCAGAACATATAGAAAATGATGCCGATCAGCGCCAGCACCGGCGTAAAGGCGGTGGGCTTCAGCAGCTGCAGCCACACGCTGCCGCCGTCGATCCCCGCCAGGCTCAGCAGCCAGGCTGTCACCGTGGTGCCCACGTTGGCGCCCATGATAACATTGATAGCCTGCCGCAGGGTCATCAGCCCGGAGTTCACGAAGCCCACCACCATGACGGTGGTGGCCGATGAGCTCTGAATGATGGCGGTGATGCCCAGTCCGGTCAGGAAACCGGCACCCACGCTGCCGGTCATTTTATCCAGCAGCGTCCGCAGCTTGCCGCCGGCCCGGCGCTCCAGCGCCTGGCCCATGAAATTCATGCCGAACAGAAACAGGCACAGCCCGCCCAGCATGGTCAGCGCATGAAAAATATCCATTTTCTTTCCCTCAACTTTACATTTTCTCAGATGTCACCTTATTGTCCATCTACATTGTACGGTATAAATGTCAAGTTCGCAGGCCATCTTTTGTAAAATCCATGTAAAACAGCGCAAAAAGAAGCACCCGTACGGGTGCTTCTTTTTTATGCTTCTTTTACCGCTGGCCCTTGTCGTAGGGGATACCCTCCGCCTTGGGTGCGCGGGATTTCTTGGATGTGAAGGCCAGCACCACCAGCGTGATCAGGTACGGCAGCATACGGTACACGTGGGAGCTGATGCCGATCTCCGCCAGCCAATACACGCCGTCGCCGTTGATATCCAGGCTGGAGTACGCCGCGGCGATACACTTGAACAGGCCGAACAGCAGCGACGCCCCGGCGATGTTCAGCGGCTTCCAGTTACCGAAGATCATAACGGCCAGCGCCAGGAAGCCGAAGCCCGCCACATCGCCGTTGGCCGTGCAGTTGGCCGTGGTCAGGGCGTAGACAAAGCCGCCCATGCCGGCCAGCGCGCCGGAGATGGTCGTACCGGCATAGCGCATCTTGTACACGTTGATACCCACGGAGTCCGCCGCCTGGGGATTTTCACCGCAGGAGCGCAGCCGCAGGCCAAACCGGGTCTTGTACAGCAGGATCGACAGCACCACGAAAATGATGATGCAGACATAGGTCGCCAGATACACCTTGTGCAGGAAGGTATTGCCCAGGAAGCCAAGGTCGTCCGTTTTTGCGTAGCCCAGAGTGGTCTTCTTGATCATGAACCAGCTGGCCGCATCGCCGGTGGCCATTTGCAGGGTGTTCTGGTTGGCGATGATACGGATGAGGAACAGCACCAGGGCCGGAGCCATCAGGTTCAGCGCCGTACCACCGATGGTCTGGTCCGCCCGCAGATTTACGGAGGCAAAGCTCAGCAGCAGGGAGAAAATGGCGCCGAATATGGCCGCCACCAGCATAGCCAGCAGCTCAAAGCCCTGCAAAGCCACCCAGTCGCCGGCAGCCTTGGCCGCGTCGTAGACGTGGTTGGTCTGCATGATGTTCACGAACAGCACGCCGATAAACGCACCCAGGATCATAATACCTTCCAACGCCAGGTTGATGATACCGCTGCGCTCAGCGAACACGCCGGCCAGCGCCACGATCATCAGGGGAACGGCGTAGATCATGGTCTGTTGGATCAGAAATGTCATGCCTGCTCCCCTCCTTCCTCCGGCTGCTCAGGTACCTGCGGTGCTTCCTCCATCGGTATGTCCGGTATGTCCTCCGGCGGCACATCCAGTGGCTGTGTCTCCGCCTCTGCCGGTATATCCGCCGTGGTGGTCTTGTTGGCCTCCACGACGAGCTTCTTTTTCCGTCCAGTCAGCATCATCTGGATGAGCAGAGAGAAGGCGGACAGATACACGATGACGGAGATGATCACGTCGGTGATGTACTCGTTGTAGGCAGTCAGGTTGGTCAGCTGCAGACCGACGATATCCAGCATGGCCATGAAGATGCCGGTGAAAATGACCGCGATGGGGTTGTTCACCGCCAGCAGGGCCACGGGGATTCCGTTAAAGCCAACGCCGGGCAGGGCCTGATAGGTGTTCCAGTAGAACTCGGTGTTGCCGCTGAGCCAGTACAGCGCGGCGCCGGCGCCGGCCAGCGCGCCGGCAATGGCCATGGACAGCACGATATTGCGCTTATCGGGGATACCGGCGTAGCGGGCCGCATGGCGGTTGGCGCCGCAGGCCTTCAGTTCATAGCCGAACACCGTCTTCTCTATGATAATGTACACCACGATGGCCAGAATGATGGCCACCAGAATACCGGCATTGACCTGGGAGCCGGGAAACAGCTGATCCAGTCCCAGCTTGGGTGTGGCCACACCGTTGAAGGTGGTCTTGTAGATGTAACCGGACTTCGTGCCTTCTGTTACGTTCTTGAAGCTGCTGATATCAAACATCCAGGTGACAAGATTGGCTGCGATCCAGTTGGTCATGATGCAGGCCAGCACCTCGTTGATATTCAGCAGCGCCTTCAGCAATCCGGGGATCGCACCCCACAGGGCGCCAGCCAGCATACCGCCCAGAAAGGCCAGCAGCCAGATGATGCCCACGGGCACGGACTCGGAGGGGATGCCCAGCGCGACGGACAGCGAGACAAGCGTACCCATCAGATACTGGCCGGGTGCGCCGATATTGAACAGGCCCGTCTTGAAGGCCACCGCCACGGAAAGGCCGGTCATGATCAGCGGCATGGCGCGGAAGAGCATATTGCCCACATTCTGGGCGTTAAAGCCCCAGGTCAGCGCGCCCGCAGCGTCGCGGCCTGTGCTGAGGATGCCGGCAAAAATCAGCCGGACGCCCTCCCACATACCGGCAGTGGTGATCTTCTGCTCCGCCAGGCCCACAATAATGACCACGATGCTGCCCAGCAGCAGGCCGGCCAGGATGGACAGCAGAGAGGCCAGGACCTTCTTGGTGCCATTCTTGGCATACAGATCTGTCAGTTTTTGCTTCACGCCGTCTCACCCTCTTTCTTGTCCGCCCGCTTGGCGCCGGCCATATAGAGGCCCAACTCCTGCACGGTGATCTGCTTCGGGTCGAACTCACCCACGATCTCACCCTCGTACATGACCAGAATGCGGTCGGAAAGGCTCATGACCTCGTCCAGCTCCAGGGATACCAGCAGCACTGCCTTGCCGGCATCACGCTGCTTCACCAGTTCCTTGTGTACGTTTTCGATCGCGCCCACGTCCAGGCCGCGGGTAGGCTGGACCGCCACGATCAGCGGCTTGTTGCGGTCCACCTCGCGGGCGATGATCGCCTTCTGCTGGTTGCCGCCGGACATACTGCGGGCGGTGGTCACGGGGCCCTGTCCGCTGCGGATATCGTATTCCTCGATCAGCCTCTCGGCGTAGGCACGCACCGCGTCCTTTTTGATAAAGCCGCCCTTTTCGAATTCCGGCTCCTTATACCGCTGCAGCACCAGGTTCTGCTCCAGCGTAAAATCCAGCACCAGGCCGTGCTTGTGCCGATCCTCGGGGATGTGGCTCATGCCCTCTCCACGGCGACGGATGCTGGCGTGGGAGATATCCTTGCCGCACAGCGTCACCGTGCCGCCATTGCTCTTATCCAGGCCGGTGAGCGCGTGAATGAACTCCGTCTGTCCGTTGCCGTCGATACCGGCGATACAGAGTATCTCGCCGGCGCGTGCATCAAAGCTGACGTGGTCCACGGCGTTGCGCTTGTGGGTATGAGAGGGCACACACAGATCCCGGACCTTCAGCACCACATCCGTGGGCTTGGCCGGCTCCTTTACGACCTCCAGCTGCACCGGGCGGCCCACCATCATGTTGGACAGATCCTGCTTGTTGGTGTCGCAGGTGTTCACGGTACCCACATAGCGGCCCTTACGCAGAACCGTCACCCGGTCCGCCACCGCCATGATCTCGTTGAGCTTGTGGGAGATGAAGAGGATGGATTTCCCCTCCGCCGTCAGGTTCTTCATAATGGCCATCAGCTCGTCGATCTCCTGGGGCGTCAGCACGGCGGTGGGCTCGTCGAAGATGAGGATCTCGTTGTCGCGGTAGAGCATCTTCAGGATCTCGGTACGCTGCTGCATACCCACGGTGATATCCTCCACCTTGGCGTCCAGGTCCACGTGCAGGCCGTACCGCTTGGAGAGCTCCTCGACCTTCCTCCGCGCTTCCTTTTTCTGCAGGAAGCCGCACTTCGTCGTTTCGGCGCCCAGAATGATGTTGTCCAGCACGGAGAATACCTCCACCAGCTTGAAGTGCTGGTGTACCATGCCGATACCCAGTGCCGTGGCATCGTTGGGATCGTTGATCTTCACCGTCTGGCCGTTCTTGCGTATCTCGCCCGCCTCGGGCTGGTACAGGCCGAACAGCACGCTCATCAGCGTGGATTTGCCGGCGCCGTTTTCGCCCAGCAGCGCGTGGATCTCTCCCTTTTTCAGTTGGAGGGTGATATCGTCGTTGGCCTTGATGCCGGGGAACTCCTTGGTAATGTGAAGCATCTCGATCACATACGAGGGAGTCTTATCCATGCCGCCACCTACTTTCCTCTATTATTTTGCCTAATGGCGATAAAGGCATAAATTTATTATATAGCATATATGCACAGATTGCAAGAAAAACAGCGGCGTTTTACGCCTCGCATCACGCGCTTGACGCAAAAAAAAGAGACGCCCGCAGGCGTCTCTTTTTTTGTTAAGTACGTTCCGATTACTTGACCAGGTTCAGGGTCAGGCTGTCGGTGCTGTCCAGCTTGGAGTAGTCGTTGTCGACGACCAGAGAACCATCGGCCATCTTGGCCAGCATGGCGTTGTAGTCGTCCACAGTCCACTTGGTCAGGGACCAGGTAGCGGTGGGCAGGCCCACAGCGTTGTCCTTGGCGCCCAGGGTCACAAAGGTGCCGCCGATCTCGTCGAAGGAACCGTCATAGACCTTGCCGCAAGCCCACTGCACAGAGGTGGACAGGCCCTTCATAGCGGAGGTGATAACGGTATCGGACTGGCGGGCCTGGTCAACGTCCACGCCCACCACGGCGCCGTCGTTAGCGGCAGCGGCAGCGGCGACAGACTGGAACATATTACCGCCGCAGGCGAAGATGACCTCGGTGCCGTTCTCATACCAGCCGGAAGCCATGGTCTGCAGCTCGGTGGAAGCGGCGAAGGAAGCGCCATACAGCCAGGAGTAGTTCATCTCGACCTTCACGCCCATCTCAGCAGCAGCAGCGGAAGCGCCCTGCACGAAGCCGTAGCCGTAACGGCAGCAAGCGGGGTTGTCGCCGCCGCCACCACCGGTGAAGCCCAGCTTGGTGTAGCCTTCCTTAACAACAGCGTAACCGGCCAGATAGCCGCACTGCTCTTCCTGGAAGCAGATGCCCAGAACGTTCTTCAGGGCGGTGCCGTCCTCGGTGGTCACAGCGCTGTCGCGGTCCACGAACACGAACTTGACATCGGTGAACTCAGCAGCGGCCTTGGTCAGGGCAGTGGCCTGCATAAAGCCGGCAGCCACGATGACCTTGGCGCCGCCCTCGGCAGCAGCCTTCATGGCATCGTAACGGTCGTCATCGGTAGCCTGGTCGCCGTTGGCGGGCTGATAGTACTTGTAGCTCAGGCCGTTGTTGGCAGCGTACAGCTTCACGCCGTCGAAGGTGCCCTGGTTGAAGGACTTATCCTTCAGCTGGCCCACGTCGGTGACGAAAGCGATCTCGTACTTGCCATCCTCGGAGGTCATCTCATCGGCGATCTCGTCGGCGTTGGTGATCTCGGTGACTTCGGGGTTGTTGCCCTGGTTGTCGTCGGTCTTGGGGTCGTCCTTCTTGTCGCCGCAAGCGACCAGGGACAGCGCCATAACCAGAGCCAGGATCATAGCAAGAAACTTCTTCATGGTTATTCTACCTTCCTCAATTTTTTTATTTTCGCGCCTTGCGGCGGGAAAACCATCATTTCGGCACGGGGTCTTCCTCCCTCTGTGCCTTGCGCATTATAGCAGACTTTTTCGCCTTTGGCAAGTGAAAACCGCATTTTGCGGTAGAAATGTAAACAAATGTCATCAAAAATTTACATTTTGTTTGCACGAAATGCACAAATGTATCGCGCATAGCGACAGCGCGAGATATCCTCCCGCGCTGCCGTGACCGTTGTTTACTTCTTGGCGGCCATCTTCACAGCCACCTCCAGGGCGATCTTCATCATGTTGGTGAAGGTGGTCTGGCGCTCATCGGCGGACAGCTCGGTGCCGTTGACCAGGTTGTCGGAGATGGAGCAGATGGCCAGCGCCCGCTTGCCGGTATAGGCGGCGGTGCAGTACAGACCGGCGGCCTCCATCTCCACGGCCATAACGCCCATCTTGGCGAAGCGCATGTTGCGCCCGGCGGCGTCATAGAACGTGTCGGAGGAATACAGATTGCCCACGGGCATCTTGACGCCCAGCTCCCTGGCGCTCTCCACCGCGGCCATCAGCAGGTCGAAATCGCAGATAGGGGCGAAGGAGCCGCCCAGCTCGTACTGGCTGGCAAAGTCGGAGTTGGTGCAGGCGCCCTGGCCGGCCACCACGCTGCCCAGCTCCAGGTCGGCCCGCATGGCGCCGGCGCTGCCCACGCGGATAATGTTTTCCACGTCGTATTGGGTGTACAGCTCATAGGAATAGATGCCGATGGACGGGATACCCATGCCGCTGGCCATCACGGACACCGGCACGCCCTTGTAGGTGCCGGTATAGCCCTGCACACCGCGGACGTTGTTCACCAGCTTCGGCTCGGTGAGGAACGTCTCGGCAATGAACTTGGCCCGCAGCGGATCGCCGGGCATGAGAACGGTCTTGGCGAAATCGCCCTTGTTGGCGTTATTGTGGGGAGTCGGCATAGTGGTTCCTCCTTATATTTACTGTTCCATGGCCTTCACGGCCTTGACGATACGGCTGGTGCCCAGACGGTCCGCGCCCAGGGCGATGAAATCTCTGGCGTCGTTCAGATCCGCGATGCCGCCGGCGGCCTTGATCTTCACGTGGGGTGCCACGTGGGCCTTGAACAGCGCCACATCCTCCCGGGTAGCGCCGCCCCCGCCAAAGCCGGTGGACGTCTTGATATAATCCGCGCCGGACTCGGACACCACGCGGCACAGCTCGATCTTCTCCGCGTCCGTCAGCAGGCACGTCTCGATGATGACCTTCAGCAGTCTGCCGTCACAGTGACCCTTGATGGCCTTGATCTCCTCCAGCACCTTGTCGTACAGGCCGTCCTTCACCCAACCGATATTGATGACCATGTCGATCTCGGATGCGCCGTTGTCCACGGCGTCGGCAGCCTCGAAGCACTTGGCGGCGGTGGTGTCGTAGCCGTTGGGAAAACCGATGACGGTGCAGACGGCGATCTTGCCGTCCACATACGCCGCCGCCTGCTTCACATAGCTGGCGGGGATACACACGCTGGCGCAGCCGTACTTGATGCCGTCGTCGCAGATGGCCTTGATCTCATTCCAGGTGGCACCTTGTGCCAGCAGCGTGTGGTCCACGCGGGAGAGGATATTCTTCAACTCTTCGTTCATTATCTTCGCTCCTTTTCGGGATTTTGCGGTTATATATGTATATTGTACCACACACCGCGCGAAATAGCAACCCGCGCGGCCCAACGGCGCCCACCTGCTGCCGTTCCGTAAAAAAGGACCCGCCTGCTGAAGTGCGCTCTTTTCTCATTTCTCGCCGACAGTCACGCTGCCGTCCTCGCCCAGCACGGCGGGCACGATGGTGCTCCGCGTGTTCCGCGCGATGTTGTCCAGCCGCAGCCGGCTGGGGAAGTCGCTGAGCAGCGTGTACGCCACGCCGTGCTTCTTGGCCCGTCCCGTCCGGCCGATGCGGTGGATGTAATACTCGTTCTCCTCTGGCACCTCATAGTTGAACACCGCGTCCACATCGTCCACGTCGATGCCCCGGCTGGCCACGTCCGTAGCCACGAACACCCGCAGCTTTCCGTCCCGGAACCGCTGCATGACCTCCTCCCGCTTCCGCTGGGGGATGTCCCCGTGGATGCACTGGGCGTCCACGCCCCGCATCTGTAAAAATTTTGTCAGCCGCTCCGTGCTGCCCTTAGTGTTGCAGAAGCAGATCACCCGGTCATAGTTCTCATGCGCCAGTATCTTCGCAATGGCGTCCACCTTCCCGTCGGAGGGCACCTCCAGCCGGTACTGCAAAATGTCCGGCTTGTTCTCCTTGGTGGCCTGCACCGTGATCTCCTCCGGATCCCGCTGGTATACCCACGAGATGTCCATCACCTCCCGCGAGATGGTGGCGGAGAACATCCCCAGGTTTTTCCGGCTGGGGATCTTGTCCAGAATACGCGTCACGTCGTGAATAAAGCCCATGTCCAGCATCCGGTCCGCTTCGTCCAGCACCACCGTCTGCACGCTCTTCAAATTCACGGTCCGCCGCTTCATGTGGTCGCTCAGCCGCCCCGGCGTGGCCACCACGATCTGGGGCCGCCGCTTCAGCGCGTCGATCTGCTTGCCGATGGGCTGTCCGCCGTACAGACACACCAGCCGCACGCCCTCGTGGCACACGGCGATGTCCCGCATCTCGTCGGTGATCTGCATGGCCAGCTCCCGCGTGGGTGCCAGAATGACCGCCTGCACCTCCTCGCTCTCCCGGTCGATGCGCTCGATGATGGGGATGCCGAAGGCCATGGTCTTGCCCGTGCCGGTGGGAGCCTTGGCGATCACGTCCTTCCCCGCCAGCATGGGGGGAATGCACCCGGCCTGCACGGGGGTGCTGACGGTGTAGTGCTTATTTCGTATGGCGCGCATGGTGGCCTCTGACAGGCCAAAGCTCTCAAACGGTGCGCCCTGTGTTACTTCCATAGTCGTTTCCTCATTTTTCCACATAGTATACCAATAAAGAATTATACCATATCTGTCAACGCCTTGCAACCGCGCAAAAAACCGTCCCCGCCGGCGGGGTAGCTCCGGCAGGGACGGTGCGGGGGAAGCGAATGTGTGCTGGGAAACATGAAGAATGTGAAGAAGATCGTGGTATCCTGGCGGCATAGTGGTCAGTTATGCCGCTGTGCCCGGGCCGGTATCAGCCCCGGTTGCCGAAGAAGTAGTTATAAAACTCCTGCCAGTTCTCGGGGATCTGGCCGCTGTAACCGCCGTTATTACCGCCCTGAGAGGAGGTGTCCTCCTCCGTGTCGGTGCCGGTGATCTGGGGCTGTTGGTCGAAGGTGATGTCGGTGGTGATGTAGCTGCCGTCGCGGAACACGGTCAGGGTGGCGGTGTCGCCGGAGCGGTAGCTCTTCAGCGCCGCGGACAGATCCTGACGGCTGGTCAGCGTGGTGTCACCCATCTTGGTGATCACGTCGCCCAGGCGCAGGCCGGCCTTGTCGCCGGCGCCGCCCTTGACAACGGAGTAGACGAACACGCCCTGGTCGATGTCGATGCTGTACTGAGCGGCCATCTGGGAGTTCATGGTGCCCACGGTCACGGCCATGTATGCCTTGCCGGTGACGGCGCCGTTCTCCATAATGTCGGTGATGATGGACTTCACATCGTCAATGGGAATGGCGAAGCCCAGACCCTCCACCGTGGTGGAGGAGTAGGTGGAGTACTTGGCGGACACGATGCCCACCACCTCGCCGTACAGGTTCATCAGGGGGCCGCCGGAGTTGCCGGGGTTGATGGAGCAGTCCACCTGGATCATGTTGAAGGGGGTGCCGTCCACGTTGATGGCGCGGTTGCAGCTGGACACATAGCCGCCGCTCATGGAGAACGTCAGCTCGCCCAGGGGATTGCCGATGGCCAGCACGGAGTCGCCCACGTTCACGTCGGCGCTGTTGCCCAATGTCACGGGGGTCAGCCCGGCGGCGTTGATCTTCAGCACCGCCACGTCGTAGTCGCTGTCGCCGCCGATGACGGTGGCGTCGTAGGTGTCGCCGCTATACAGCGTCACCTTCACGGAGGAAGCGCCGTTGATCACATGGTAGTTGGTGACGATGTAGCCGTCCGGCGTCAGGATGAAGCCAGAGCCGGCCCCGGCAGTCTGTGTGGTCTGGCCGAAGAAATTGGGGTCAGAGGTAGCGGTGATGTTGATGGACACCACGCTGTTGACGTTGGTTGCGTACAGCTCCGCATCCGTCATGGGATTCTTGCCGTCCACGGTCTTGAGCTGAATCTCCGTGGGCTTGCGGTTGGAGACGTTCACCTCCGTGGTCTCGCTGTTAGAGCTGTTGCTTACCAGATAAGCGGTGCCGCCGCCTACCAAACCGCCCAGCAGGGCGCACACCAGCGCCAGAGACGCGATCTTCAGGCCCAGACGGTTCTTGCCGTTCTTGTGGGGCGTCTGCCCGCCCTGAGGCTGGGACTGATACACCGGCTGGGAGTTCTGAGTCTGCTGCTCCTGCTGCTGACGGTAGCTGTTGAGCTGCTCGTCCACGGTGGGCTGCTTGGCGTCATAGCGCTGACCTGGCTCGGTGCCGTCCTTGCGATAAGTATAGTGGTACAGATTCTGTTCATCGTTATACATAAGTCAAACCTCCTTGAAAAGCGGGCGCTGATCTGCGTTCCGCTGGGAACTTCCTTAACTTTGATTGTAGTATAGGACCGAAAACTTAAAACTGTCTGAAAAATTTTTTAAGCAAATGTGAACCTTATACATTTTTCTTTTTCCGTCCCTGTGGTACAATACAGCTATCAAAACAGGAGGTGCCGCCATGCTGCGCATCGAAAATCTGAAACTCTCTCCCGGCGGCGGTCCTTCCGCCCTGCGCAATGCCGTTCTTCACATTTTACGGATCCCCGAAAAGGACCTGTTGGCGCTGCACATTCTCCGCCGCAGCATCGACGCCCGGGAGGGCGTCCGCATGGTCTACACCGTGGAGGTCGAGGCGGCGGACGAAGCTGCCGTGCTCCGCCGCTGCCGGGACAAGCACGTTTCCAAGGCAGCCCCCCGGCCCGTCTATCAACTCCCGGAGCCTGTGACCCCGCCGGAAGTACCGCCGGTGGTGGTGGGCGCGGGGCCTGCGGGCCTGTTTGCCGCGCTGGTACTGGCACGGGCAGGCGCACGGCCCATTCTGTTGGAGCGGGGCCGCCGCGTGGAGGACCGCACTACCGATGTGGAGCGCTTCTGGTCCACCGGAGAGCTGGACCTCACCAGCAACGTTCAGTTCGGAGAGGGCGGCGCCGGGGCCTTTTCCGATGGCAAGCTCAACACCGGCACCAAGGACCTCCGGCACCGCTTTATTCTGGAGGAGCTGGTCCGCTGCGGTGCGCCGGAGGAGATCCTCTATGACGCCAAGCCCCATGTTGGTACCGACTATCTCCACATCGCCCTGAAAAACCTGCGGCGGGAGTTGCTGGATCTGGGGACGGATATCCGGTTTGAGCATCAGCTGACGGATCTGGACATTCAGGACGGGGCCTTGCATGGTATCACCGTCACCGGTCCGGAAGGGACCTATCCCCTGCCCTGCCGGCAGCTGATCCTCTGCCCCGGTCACTCCGCCCGGGACACCTTTGAGCTGCTCTACCGCCGGGGCGTCCCCATGGAGGCCAAGCCCTTTGCCGTGGGCGTCCGCATCGAGCAGCGGCAGTCTGACTGCGACGCCGCCCAATACAAGCAGTACGCCGGACACCCCGGTCTGCCTGCCTCCACCTATAAATTAAGCTGCCACCTGTCCAACGGACGGGGGGTGTTCTCCTTTTGCGTCTGCCCCGGCGGACAGGTGGTGGCCGCCGCGTCGGAGGAACACCGGGTGGTGACCAACGGCATGAGCGAATTTGCCCGTGACAAAGAGAACATCAACGGCGCGCTGCTGGTGAACGTCACCCCGGAGGATTTCGGCGGGGACAACCCCTTG
>ERZ773136.1455-NODE-1455-length-22946-cov-3.259447_pt1 | contig 22946 bp, 20 predicted proteins | sample MGYA00580855_ERZ773136 | MGnify/ENA primary metagenome ERZ773136 (study PRJEB29015, sample SAMEA2737860) | human gut metagenome | biome: human gut; feature: human-associated habitat; material: faeces | place: China | collected 2012 ... | reverse complement strand
TGACGCTTATCGTCACCCCCTATGCGACGGCGCTGCCGCTGTTTTCGCCGCCGCTGATCCACGCGGAGAACTACTTCACTGAACGCCAACAGCAGCATATCTGCGCCATGCTCGAGGACTAGGCCGCCACCGCTTTTGGCCGTATAGCCATCGCCGGGAGCGTCAGCAGGGCCATCACCCAGAATACGCCCTGGTGCAGGTGCTGATAGAGGAAACCGGCGAAGACGGTCATGATGGCAATACTGCCGCCCATCGCCACCGCGGAGTAGACGGCCTGCAGACGGATCACTTCGCTACCCTGACGGGCGGCGATATAGCGCATCGCCGCCAGATGACACACCGTGAAGGTGCCACAGTGAAGGATCGCTCTTCCGATCTAAATCCAGCTGACTTGGCAGCTGACTCCAGACCCAGCTAAGCCCAGCAGTCCCCAGCGAATCAGCCCGCAGGCGGCGGAGAGCAACAGCAGGTCGCGGGCGCTGAAGCGGCGGAACACCTTTTTACTCAACGCGAAGATCACCACTTCCGCCACCACGCCTAACGACCACAGATAACCGACCGCCGCGGAGGAATAGCCGGACTGCTGCCAGTAGATGGCGCTAAAGCCATAGTAGGCGGCATGCGCTCCCTGCAGCAGACAAACGCAGGCGAGAAAGCGCCAGCTTTGGCGCACCAGCGTCAGCCAGGCCGCCATTCCGGCCCCCTGCTGCTGGCGCGACTCCCCCTGGGGCATCACCGACGGCTTAAGCAGCATGCCGAGCAGCATCGAGGCGACCCCCAGGCTTAGCATCAGCAGGATCGCCCGGTAATCGAACAGGCTCACCAGCTTGCCGGTCAGCGCTGAACCAATCACAAAGGCAATAGAGCCCCACAGCCGCACCCGGCCATAGTCCATGGTGATCTGCTTTTGCCAGGTATTGGCCAGAGCATCCGTCAGCGGCACCAGCGGCGAAAAGAACAGGTTGAAGCCGATGATGATCGCCAGCAGCCATGCTACGTGGCTGCCGGCCCAGAAGGCCAGCGCGAAGAGCAAGGTTAACAGCGCCAGCACGCGCAGCGCGGCGATCAGCCGGGAGGGATCGCTCACCCGCGGGGCAATCAGCAGACTGCCGAGAAAACGGGCCACCAGACCGGCGCCAAGCAAAATGCCGATGGTTTCCGGAGTCAGCCCGTTTCCAGCCAGCCAGACGCTCCAGAAGGGCAGAAAAATACCGTAGCTAAAAAAGTAGGTGAAATAACTGAGCGCCAGCCAGCGCGTGGAGTGCAAGACCATGATTTCCTCCCGAATGGTGGCGATAGTCTGGCGATAAACCCCGGCGGGCGCAAGATGCTCTTGTCTGCTGATAGCTCGTTATTTATGCCCCCTCGATGATGATTTTCAGCGAAAAATTGAGCTTCTCTCCCGCGCCTAAAACTCGCAGCCCCGGCTGCCCGTCCATGTTGTGGGCGTTTACCGGATGGCTTTGCGGCTCGAGGCAAAGGAATGATTCACCTTGCATTCTGAACAGCATCAACCACGGAGTTTGCGATAGAATTGTGATATTCATCACGTCATTGCTTACCCTCGCCCGCCCGCCCCAGCCGGAATAACCCACGTTCAGCCAACGATCTTCACCGAACTGAGCCACGCTGAAATTGGCATAGTCGGGCAAGTTTCCTTGCCAGTTGAGAGGTAAGTGATTCTCCCCTTCCGGCCAGTAACCGCTGACCTGGAACTGAACCTTGCTGCGTTCATCGAAAGGGAAAAAGGGATGAAAGCCGCAGCCGTAAAGCGCAGGGACCTCCCCATAGTGGGTAAGCGTTAGCTCCGCTATCAGCTGGTTACGCAGCAACTGGTAGCGGAGCTGCGCCAGATAATCGAAACCGCAGGCATGCTGCCGACGCAGCTGTAATACACAATACTCGGCGCCGTACTCAATAATATCCCAGCGCTGTAACCAGCCGTCACCGTGAAGAAAGAAATACTCGTCGGCATGGTGGCGAGGCAGGACAATCTCCTGCCCATGAAAAATAAAACGGTTGCCGGCGACGCGATTGGCCAATGGCAGCATCGGAAACATGCCGCCGGCGGGATTTTCATATAGCACCGGCGCTTGATATTGCCGCGAGAATAAACTTTGCACTTTGCCGCCCAGAGAAGAGACGCACATCCGCAGATGCGCGTTCTCCAGAATCCACTCTTCCGCCATTAGCGCATCTGCTCCTGCTTCGCCGCATTAACGCCCGTATGACGCTGCGCCAGCTGCTCTTCCAGCGCTTCGAGGGTGATACCTTTCGTTTTCGGGACGTTGCGCAGGATATAGAGGTAGCCGGCAGCGCAAATGACACCATACAGCAGGAAGCTTCCTGCCGCGCCCAGACCGGCATTAAGCAGCGGGAAAGTATAGGTTAACAGGAAACAGGCGATCCACAGCGCCAGGGTACCTAAAGACATCGCGAGTCCACGTACGCGGTTGGGAAAAATCTCCGCCAGCAGCACCCAGGTCACCGGCGCCAGGGTCAACGCATAAATAGCAATCGCCGCCAGCACCAGCAACAGTACCGGCCACCCCATAATGCCCATGGCGTAAGCGCCGGCGATCAGCACATAGATCAGCGTCAATCCCGAAGCGCCAAGCAGCATTAATTTACGGCGACCGATTTTATCCACCAGCGGCAGCGCCGCAATGGTAAAGACCAGATTAACGACGCCCGTCGCGACGATCGATTTCAGCGTGCTGTTAATATCGAACCCCGCCGAGGCAAAAATCTCCTGCGCGTAGTTAAAGATGACGTTAATCCCACACCACTGCTGGAATATGGCGAGCACCATGCCAATGATCACAATCGGTTTCACCTGGGGAGCCAACAGCGCGCCGTAGGAGACTTTGTTGTTATCCTTTTCCAGGGTATGCGCGATTTCACGCAGGATCCTGTCGGCATAGTCGGCAGAACCAATGCGTTCCAGCGCAGCCCGGGCGCGCTCCGGTTTACCGGCCTTCATGAGCCAGCGCGGCGACTCGGGGACAAAAAACATCAGGACCAGAAACGCCAGCGCCGGCACCAGTTCCGCACCGAACATCCAGCGCCAGCCCATCTGCCCATTCCAGCTGTCCACAATCATCTGCTGCGTCGCCCCCGGCTCCACCGGTTCAGCAATCATCAGATTGATTAACTGAGCGGCCAGCACGCCAATCACGATGGTGAGCTGATTGACCGCAACAAAACGTCCTCTTTTCTCTGCCGGGCTGACTTCGGCAATGTAAAGCGGGCTGAGAGCGGAAGCCAGACCAATCCCTACGCCGCCCACAATGCGGTAAACCACAAACATATCGAAATGACTGGCGACCGCCGTCCCCCAGGCCGACGCGCTGAACAGCACGGCGGAAAGAATTAATGGCAGCTTGCGCCCCAGTTTGTCTGCGCACCATCCCGAAATTAATGCGCCGAAAATACAGCCCAACAGCGCTGAGCTCATCGCCCAGCCGGACTGCGCCGGGTCCGTAATTGAAAACCAGGCTTCATAAAATGGCTTAGCGCCGCCAATCACCACCCAGTCATAGCCAAACAGTAAACCACCGCAGGCGGCGACCAGACAAATCGTCCAGACGTAGCCCATTTTGAGATGTGTCTGCGCGTTGTTCATAATGATTCCTCTATAAGGGAAACGCAGGGAACAGTAGGGTTCAGGCGGGCCGAGCCCGCCCATTGAGGTTCAGGAAAAAATGCCGCTTTGCAGGGCATGGCGAATCAGATGCGCCTTATCATGAGCTGGGTTCAGCTGCAGAAGCCGCTGCATCGCCTGCTGGCTGGCAGATACATTCCCCAGCCCCAGATGGCCCAGCGCTTCAATAAACAAGCAGTGCTGCTGATGTCTCTGCTGCGCTGATACATCGAGAACCACCAGGTCCGGAAGAGAGACGGCAAAAAAATCGACTTGCGGAACGTCATCCCGATGCTGCGCGGCCCAGTCGATAAAATGGCGGAAGTGCTGCTCGGCCTGCGCTGGGTTACCGCTCTTACGCAGCGCAATGCCCTGCCAGAAAAGGTAATCGGCGGGTTGATCGTTGTAGTACCGCCCGGCGTCCAGCGTTGAGCCCCCTTGCCGGGCAAGCTGGTAATATTCCGCCGCCTGCTGCGCATCCCCAGCCTGTTCTGCGCAGTAGCCCAGCAAATACCAGATATCGTTATCCGTTTGCCCAGGCAGTCGCCCCTCCCCCAGATTGTCGGGATAGCGTAATGCGGCTTTCAGACAGTCCGTGGCCTGTTTAAACGCCCCACGCTCGATGAACTGTAATGCCCGATGGAGCTGATTGAGCAAATACTGGCCGGTGATTTTCCCTTCTCCTCCTTCCCAGGGATGGAATACGCGCGTATCCAGAATCGCGGCGGCATCGGCATAATGACCGGACGCGTTCCACAGGCTTAGCAGCTCAGCGGTCAGGTCGTCCCGCTTCAGCACCACGGCTTTACGTTCCACCAGCGTCGTCAGTCGCTCATGTACCGGCCTGGCCAGTAATTTTTGCAAAAAATCGAGTTCAAACAGGAAGCGCGCATTTTCCGGCTCCAGCGCTACGGCGCGCTGCAGATAAGCCAGCGCCTGCGTTGCATCCTGCTGTTTATTCCAGGAGTAAACGCCCAGCAGACGATGAGCGGGCGCATAATCGGGAGATTTTTCGAGCGTCTCGCGCCAGCAGCTCACCGCCTCGTCATAGCGACGTTTGCTGTACCAGAAGCAACCGAGTAGATAGCGGGCAAAAGCGCTGTCGCCCAGCGACTGCAGCATCTGAACTTCATCGAGCGAGTTAGGGAAACGAACATTGTGCGCATGGCAGTGCTCGGCGGCGGCAATAAACTGTTGGCGTTCATTGGCATCATCACTTAGCGACGCACGCCAGAGCATCGGCAGCGCTTCCTGACTGTCCAGAACCGCAAGAACCTCTTTCACCGCCGACGTCTGTCCGATAGAGAGCAACCAACCCGCCAGCAGGCTGGCGTTGACCCCTCTGCGCCCCGTGATGCGCAGCAGGGTTTCTCGCGCGTCGTCGCTCCGCTCAATCATCCAGCGCGCGCAGTGCAGCGGATAGCTCAATGGGTATTGCTCAAGAGAGGCGAAAATAAACTCCAGTGCTGCTTTCTTCTGCCCACTGTTGGCTAATGCCAGCGCTTTCAACCCCATCGCCAGAGGATTGCTGGCGTTGAACCGCAGACTGGTGTTTACTTTTTCCAGCGCATCGGCAACATCACCGCGCTTCATCGCCAGCCGCGCCAGCGACCACCAGGCGGCGTCACGGCAGTTACCGCTCCAGGAGGCTTTGTAATAGTGATCCCAGGCGCCTGCATCATCCCCCATCCTTTCCAGCACGCTGGCAAGCAGCATACTGGCTTCGCCATCTCGCGGGTTCTTATTCAAACGATGCGCGCGCTGTAGCGCAGCACGGGCACACTGTTCCGCCAGCGCCCAGTCGGCACTGTTGAACGCCAGGGTACCGAGGGCAACATTATTGCGATAATCCTGCGGATCGAGCTCAACCGCCCGACGATAGTAATCCCCGGCGTAGCGGCTTGCGTGGTTGTATTGTTCAAGGTGCTGGCCGATAAAATAGAGCTCGTCGCCATTGTGGATCGCTTCCGGTAACGCGGGCGCTATAGCTGGTTCGGGCAGCGGCGTCTGTTGGGTAATATGTTCCTGATAATCCAGCAGCGGCTGGTTCTCGGCGGTTTTCACTTTGAGGGTTAAGCGCCCGACGCCATTTTCCGGCAGCGTCTGCTGCCAGCTCTCACCGGGCTTCAGCGTCAGCTGAGTTTCGTACAATGGCTGATGGTCAGCGCTGAGTTCAACCACGATATGATTTAGCGGAGCAATGGCATATACGCCAAGCTGCAGTTGCCCAGACTCGCGAACCAGCTTCAGTGCCAGATGTGTATTGGCATTTTGCACCATCCCTAACTCGCTGTAGGGAAGGAAATTTTGTACAAACACCTTCTCTTCATAAGGCGCAAGCCACGTAAAGTCAGGCTGGTTATCGGTGAAGACGCCGGTCATCAGCTCAATATAAGGGCCATTTTCATCAGTCAGATTTCGATCCCAGGCCTGGCCAAAATCCCCGTACCCCCAGCTCCACTGTTTCTTGCCAGGAGAGACATGGTGATCGGCAACATGCAGTAACCCGCCTCGCTCGTCATGATGATAAGCGCCGACAAAATCGTAATCCGACTTCTCCGCCATATACGAAGTGGGTACCGGGACGTTTTTATAACGGGAGATATCAACCCCCGCAGAATAGTCCACTTTGTAGTAGGTACCGGTGGCAATCGGGAAAGCGGAAACATCACGCTTACCATGGTCGAATACAGCGGTGACATCGGGTGGGAATACACTCTGGTGGGCATCGCCGCCTTTTACTGCAGGGTTGGCCCACCACAGGAAATGGCGCGGCGTGGCGTTACCATTGAAGATCTTGCCAGTGATTTCAATCAGCGCGCGGTCAGGATAGAGCGTAAACCCGGCCATAACCTGCAAACCGCGCATGGGCTCCGCTTCCCCCATCCATACGGTCTGCGCGCCGTTTTCTCCCTGCTGAATAGAAAAATCGACCGGCTTAAAGGTCGTCGGCCGGTGATGTTGCGGCCAGTTAAATTCGATTCCGCCGGAGATCCAGGGCCCGAGCAGCCCTACCAGGGCTGGCTTAACCACCTCATTGTAATAGACGAAATCACGTTGTTTGACTTTGTCATATGCCCGGTGAATACGGCCGCCAAGCTCCGGTAGCAGCATGACCCGAAGGAAATCATTCTCCATCCACACTGCCTGATAATCGCGCATTTCGCGTTCGCCGGTCAGGGTATCAATCACGCCGTAGGGATAGACGCTGCCGGAAGATCCTTGATAAACACGTTTTTCCAGAAACATAGGGTTCGGATCTTCCGCTCCCGTCGTCCACGTTGGTAATGAAATGATTTCCTGCCAGACCTTAACCGAACCGTACATGATGTCTCCACTAAACAAAACGAAGTAAAAGTTGCAATAACAGGAGTCTATATCGCCAATTCGCTGTTAAAATGCGCAATGCTCACGCAATATAGTTAAGGGAGTTAAGTGTATGCAGCGTACTGGCTTTAATAACGCCCGGGTCCGGCAGGCCAATAAGTCGATTTTTCTTTCCCATCTGTGGCGGGAAAAGCAGCTCAGTAAATCACAGCTCTCTCAACTCACCGGTCTCTCCATTCCGGCGGTGAGCAATATTCTGGCCGAGCTGCTTAGCGAGGGATTGATCGGTCACTCAACGGAACACATGAGCAAACGGGGCGTGAACAGCGGCAGCTACCAGATCCCCGAGCACGGCGCCTGGACACTGTGCATGAATATCACCCCGACCAGCATTGAATATCAGCTTGCCGACGCCCGCCTGCTGGCAGTGGATGGCCATCAGCATTTGCCGGTCAACGCGCCCACTCCTCAGGCCCTGCTTGAGGCCATCGTTGAATGCTGGCGGCATATCCACCGCCGCTACCCGCAGCACAGCATCAATCTCGCCCTTGGCGTGCATGGACAGGTTGATCCGATTACCGGCGTTTCACAAACCATGCCCCAGGCACGCTGGAAAACACCGATCGAAATAAAGTATCTGCTTGAGGAGCGGCTTGGCGTGCAGGTTCGGGTGGATAAGACTGCGTGATGCTGGCGCTGGCGGAGAAGTGGCAGCATCAGGGTACACAGCAGGATTTTTGCGTGATCAACGTCGACTACGGTATCGGCTCGTCATTTGTGATTAACGATCATATTTATCGCGGCAGTCTGTACGGCAGCGGGCAGATTGGGCATACCATTGTCAATCCTGACGGCAACGCCTGCGACTGCGGAAGATACGGTTGCCTCGAAACCGTCGCCTCTCTCAGCGCGCTGAAAAAACAGGCCCGAATGTGGCTCAAAACGCAGCCTGAAGCAACGCTCACCCCCGAGCAGTTAACCACGGCGTCGCTCATTGAGGCCTGGAAAGAGGGAGATGTGCAAATTCGCGCATGGGTTGATAACGCTGCCAACGCGATTGGCTTAAGCCTCTATAATTTCCTGAATATATTAAATATTAATCAAATCTGGCTTTACGGGCGCAGCTGCGCCTTCGGTGAGCAGTGGCTGGAAAGTATCGTTAAACAAACGGGTTTCAACCCCTTTGACCACAGGGATACGCCGCGAGCGCACGCCACCCAAATTGGCTTTGGCCAGCTGACGCGCGCCCAGCAGCTGATGGGGATAGGTTATCTGTACGTTGAGGAGCAATTGCAGACGCTGGTTTAGTCATAAACGAACGTGGCGGAGCGCAAATTTGTGTATTACGTTTAAATCACACGTCTCTCATAACGAGCTGATTATGAACACACTCCGCTATTTTGATTTTGGCGCTTCCCGCTCTCTGTTGCTGCTTATCGCCCGCATCGCCGTGGTGATTCTGTTTATTCTTTTTGGCTACCCCAAACTGCTGGGCTTTGACGGTACGGTGCAGTACATGGCCGCCTCCGGCGCGCCGATGCCGACCCTGGCGGCGATTATCGCCGTCATTATGGAAGTGCCTGCCGCGATTCTGATTGTGCTCGGCTTTTTCACCCGCCCGCTGGCGGTCATCTTTATTTTCTACACTCTGGGCACGGCGGTGATTGGCCATCACTACTGGGATATGACTGGCGATGCGGTATTGCCGAACATGATTAACTTCTGGAAAAACGTCAGCATCGCCGGCGCTTTCCTGCTGCTGGCCGTAACCGGCCCCGGGGCGATCTCCCTCGACCGCCGCTAATCTCCAGACGCAAAAAAGGCCGCATACGCGGCCTTTTTGATGTCAACGCTAACGCTTACGCATATACCGGGAAGCGGGCGCAGATATCCAGCACTTTACCTTTCACGCGCTCAATGACCGCGTCGTCATTGATATTGTCCAGCACGTCACACATCCAGCCAGCCAGCTCTTTGACTTCCGCTTCTTTAAAGCCGCGGCGAGTCACAGCCGGAGAACCGATACGGATACCGGAGGTTACGAACGGGCTCTTCGGATCGTTCGGCACGCTGTTTTTGTTGACGGTGATGTTGGCGCGGCCCAGGGCAGCGTCAGCTTCTTTACCGGTCAGGTTTTTATCCACCAGGTCCAGCAGGAACAGGTGGTTCTCAGTACCGCCAGACACCACTTTGTAGCCGCGGTTCAGGAACACTTCCACCATCGCTTTAGCGTTTTTCGCAACCTGCTGCTGGTAAACTTTAAACTCTGGCTCCATCGCTTCTTTCAGCGCCACCGCTTTCGCCGCGATAACGTGCATCAGCGGGCCGCCCTGCGCGCTTGGGAATACCGCAGAGTTCAGTTTCTTATACAGCTCTTCGCTACCGCCTTTCGCCAGGATCAGGCCGCCGCGCGGACCCGCCAGGGTTTTGTGGGTGGTGGTGGTCACAACGTGAGCATGCGGAACCGGGTTCGGGTACACGCCAGCGGCAATCAGGCCTGCCACGTGCGCCATATCGACGAACAGGTAAGCGCCGATGCTGTCAGCAATTTCACGCATTTTCGCCCAGTCAACGATACCGGAGTAAGCGGAGAAACCACCGATGATCATCTTCGGTTTGTGTTCCTGAGCCTGCTTCGCCATGTCGTCGTAGTCAATTTTACCGGACTCATCAATACCGTAAGGGATGATGTTGTACAGTTTGCCGGAGAAGTTAACCGGGGAGCCGTGAGTCAGGTGGCCGCCCTGCGCCAGGTTCATACCGAGCACGGTATCGCCCGGCTGCAGCAGCGCGGTGTAGACCGCAAAGTTAGCCTGAGAGCCGGAGTGCGGCTGGACGTTAGCATAGTCAGCGCCGAACAGTTCTTTCGCGCGGTCGATAGCCAGTTGCTCAACCACGTCGACATATTCACAGCCGCCGTAGTAACGCTTGCCCGGATACCCTTCAGCATATTTGTTGGTCAGCTGAGAGCCCTGCGCCTGCATGACGCGCGGACTGGTGTAGTTTTCGGAGGCGATCAGTTCGATGTGCTCTTCCTGACGTACTTTTTCCTGCTCCATAGCCTGCCACAGTTCGGCATCATAATCGGCAATGTTCATTTCACGCTTTAACATCCGCATCTCCTGACTCAGCTAACAATAAAATTTCGGCCTAAAAAGGCGGTCCGATTGGACAACGGCCCACAGTATAACCGAATCATTCTGTGATAACAGGTCTTGACAAAGGATTTTACGCAAACGATTGGCTCCGCATGACACAAGGCTTTGAGCAATAACGCCTCTCTCAGTATCAACGGATTTCTTTTCAGGTTTGTGATGCAAATTCTTCATGTTGTAACTGGATCGGGGGAATGTGTTAAAGAACCATTTACAACGCAGGGTTATTTCTTTAAGATGCATTTAAAATGCATTATTAAGATAACACATAAGGAAGCACGCTATGCTTGACGCTCAAACCATCGCCACGGTAAAAGCCACCATTCCCCTGCTGGTAGAGACCGGCCCGAAATTAACCGCCCATTTCTACGATCGTATGTTCGCGCATAATCCGGAGCTCAAAGAGATCTTCAACATGAGCAACCAGCGCAACGGCGATCAGCGTGAAGCGTTATTCAACGCTATTGCCGCCTACGCCAGCAATATCGATAACCTGCCTGCCCTGCTGCCGGCGGTGGAAAAGATCGCCCAGAAACACACCAGCTTCCAGATCAAACCGGAGCAGTACAATATTGTCGGCAGCCATCTGCTGGCGACCCTCGATGAAATGTTCAGCCCGGGCCAGGAAGTGCTCGATGCCTGGGGTAAAGCCTACGGCGTGCTGGCGAACGTCTTTATCGGCCGTGAAGCCGAGATCTATCAGCAAAACGCCAGTAAAACCGGCGGCTGGGAAGGGACTCGCGCGTTCCGCATCGTGAAGAAAACCCCGCGCAGCCAGCTTATCATCAGCTTTGAGCTCGAACCGGTTGATGGCCAGCCGGTCGCCGATTACCAGCCTGGCCAGTACCTGGCCATCTGGCTGAAACCGGAAGGCTTCGAATATCAGGAAATCCGCCAGTACTCCCTGACCCGCAAAGCGGACGGCAAAGGCTACCGCATTGCGGTTAAACGCGAGGAAGGCGGTCAGGTTTCCAGCTGGCTGCATAACCATGCCAGCGAAGGCGATGTGGTCTATCTGGCCGCCCCGGCGGGAGATTTCTTCCTTAACGTTAAGCCACAGACGCCGGTCACTCTGCTCTCTGGCGGCGTCGGGCAAACGCCGATGCTGGCGATGCTGGATGCGCTGGCGAAGAGCGGTCATCAGGGTCAGGTGAACTGGTTCCATGCGGCGGAAAATGGCGACGTTCACGCCTTTGCCGATGAAGTGAAGGCGCTCGGCGCGGCGCTGCCGGCGTTTACCTCTCACGTCTGGTATCGCACCCCGACTGAGGCCGACCGTCAGGCTGGACGTTTTGATAGCGAAGGTTTGATGGATTTAGCAGCAGTGGCGGACAATATTCGCGACCCGCAGATGCAGTATTATCTCTGCGGCCCGGTAGCGTTTATGCAGTTTGCAGCGAAGCAGCTGGTCGAATTAGGGATCAACAAAGACAACATTCATTACGAATGCTTCGGCCCGCATAAGGTGCTGTAAGCCCCGACGATGCGGGGATCTGTAGGCCGGGTAAGCACAGCGCCACCCGGCAATACTGCAGCGAGCGGCGAGCGTTAAATCGCCGCGTCGTCTTCTTCGCCGGTACGAATACGAATGACCCGCGCCACATCGAAGACAAAGATTTTACCGTCGCCGATTTTACCGGTCTGTGCGGTACGGATGATGGTATCCACACAGGTATCGACGATATCGTCGGTCACCACAATTTCAATTTTTACTTTCGGCAGAAAATCGACCATATACTCGGCACCACGGTACAGTTCGGTGTGCCCTTTCTGGCGGCCAAAGCCTTTCACTTCCGTTACCGTCATCCCGGTGATGCCGACTTCGGCCAGCGCTTCACGCACGTCATCCAGTTTGAAAGGTTTAATAATCGCATCAATCTTTTTCATGGGGTTCCTGTCTTAATCGCGTAACCGGTTGCTTACCGTATCATAACTTGCGCTATAGTGCGGAGCTACTCTTTAAAGTCGTTGGCGTCGAGCTCATGGCGCGACAGCAGCTTATAGAATTCGGTGCGGTTGCGCCCTGCCATCCGCGCGGCGTGAGTGACGTTGCCCTTGGTAATTTGCAGCAGCTTGCGCAGGTAGTTCAGCTCAAACTGATTGCGCGCCTCCACGAAGGTCGGCAGCGCCGTGTTCTCGCCCTCCAGCGCTTGCTCAACCAGCGCGTCGCCGATCACTGGCGACGAAGTCAGGGCCACGCACTGCTCGATCACGTTCACCAGCTGGCGTACGTTGCCCGGCCACTTGGCGGCCATCAGCCGCTTCATCGCATCGCTGGAAAATGCCCGCACGAACGGCTTATGGCGATCGGCGGACTGACGCAGCAGATGGTTGGCCAACAGCGGAATATCTTCCGTGCGTTCGGAGAGCGGCGGTATTTTCAGGTTCACTACGTTGAGGCGGTAGAACAGGTCTTCACGAAACTCGCCGCGGGCCATCGCCTTCGGCAGGTCGCGGTGGGTGGCGGAGATAATCCGCACGTTGATTTCGATATCGCGGTTGCTGCCCAGCGGGCGCACCTTGCGCTCCTGCAGGACGCGCAGCAGCTTCACCTGCAACGCAACCGGCATATCACCGATCTCGTCGAGAAACAGCGTACCACCCTCAGCGGCCTGGAATAATCCTTCACGGTTACTGACCGCGCCGGTAAAAGCGCCCCGCGCATGGCCAAACAGTTCGGATTCGAGCAGCTGTTCCGGCAGCGCGCCGCAGTTGATCGCCACGAACGGCTTATCATGACGCGGGCTGGCGTTGTGGATCGCCTGGGCGACGATCTCCTTCCCGGTCCCGCTCTGGCCATTAATCAGTACGCTGACATCCGATTGCGCCACCATCCCGGCCTGCTCAAGCAGGCGCAGCATCAGCGGGCTGCGGGTTACAATCGCCTGGCGCCAGGCTTCGTCGGTGGCCGGCGAGCGCTGCTCCAGCGCCTCATCAATGGCTTTATATAAGGCATCTTTATCGACCGGCTTGGTCAGGAAGCTGAACACCCCCTGCTGGGTAGCCGCCACGGCGTCGGGAATCGAACCGTGAGCGGTGAGAATGATCACCGGCATGCCGGGGTGGCCCTTCTGGATCTCGCTAAACAGCTGCAGGCCGTCCATTTCATCCATCCGCAGATCGCTAATCACCAGATCCACTTTCTCACGCCCCAGCACGCGCAGCGCTTCCGGCCCGCTCTCGGCGGTGACCACGCTGTAGCCTTCGCTGATCAGGCGCATGCCCAGTAGCTTCAACAGTCCCGGATCGTCATCCACCAGCAGTAAACGCGCCGGTTTACGGATCGTCATGGATCACCTCCGGCACTTTTTCGCTGCCGAAATTGCCGCCCGGCTTGCGGCTGGAGAGCTGGCGTTCGATATCCGTCAGGTTCTCCAGCTTGCGGGTGGTCAGCTCCAGCTGCTCGCGCAGCGCCAGCTCCTGCTGACGCAGTGTCTCCAGTTCGCTATCGCTGGACTGCTGAAGCTTCGCGTAACGGGCACGCTCTTCCACCAGCTGCAGCTGACGGGTCTGGCCGTCGCGCCAGAGCTGATACAGCGGGCGGACCTGAACGGCGATTTGCGGGCTGAAGGTATCGAGACGCGCCACCAGGTCGCGGCGCTCCTCAGGGGTAATTTTAGCATCAGCAAGCAGGATGCCGCGACGAAACGCGTCCTGCCAACTGTCGTCGGTATGGCGTTTCGCCTCCGCCCGCGCCTGCGCCGGCGCGAGGCGATCGGCACAGTCAATGCCCCGCAGCCAGTAGAGGGGATTTTTGTCGCTGGCATCGCTGCTGTGCGCCCAGATATCCGCGCAGTCTACCGCGACAAAATCGGCCACCTGATGCTGCGCCTGCCCGGGGGCGGCGGTACCTTCCGCGGTATGCGGTGAAAAGCCGGCGGAACACCCCGCCAGCGTAAGACAAGCAATGCCTGAAAGCAGCCATCCACTGAGGGAACGGCGCCAGGCCAGGAATTGGGACATAGTTCCCCGATATCGATTCATAAGTTGGATTATTCCGGCGCTGAGGGAAGCGTAATGCGAAAACAGACCTGCCCGGCGGGCGCATCAACTAAGCTGAGCTCCCCTTGCATCTGCCGGACGCAGTCGCGGGCGATACTCAACCCCAGTCCACTGCCCTTAACGGCCCCTTTACGCTGGTGACTCCCCTGGTAAAAAGGCTCGAATATCATGTTTTTTTCCGCGGCCGGGATCGGTTCGCCGCTGTTGGCGACATCAATACGCACCTGCTCTCCGTACCGGTAGCTATGGATACGGATGTTACCGGATTCAGCGCCATAGTGCACCGCATTGGAGTAGAGATTATCCATTACGCTTATCAATACGCCGCGCCTGCAGCGTCAGTTCGGTATGCATCAGTTTAGCCCGCGCGGGCAGGCTGTGCGCCGCCACGACGTTTTCCACCAGGTCCACCAGGTCCACCGCTTCGCGAGCCACCGGGCCGTCGGCCTGTTTTCGGTTATAGTCCAGCAGCTGTTCAATCAGCTTTTGCAGGTTACGGCTACTGCTGTCGAGGATCTCGACAATCTCCTGCTGCTCAGGGGTCAGGGGCCCCGCGACCCGGTCGGCCAACAGCTCGGTACCTTCACGCATACTGGCCAACGGGGTTTTCAGCTCATGCGACAGATGGCGAAGAAATTGATGCCGCTGCGACTCCAGCCACGCCAGGCGCTCGCTGAGCCAGATGATGCGCTTGCCCACCGATCGCAGCTCGCGCGGGCCGGTAAACAATGCGGCGTCGTCCAGCGACTTCCCTGCCCCCAGCTGATTGATCATTCTTTCGATGCCTTTCACCGGGCCGATAATCATGCGGGTGAAGAGTAGCACCAGCGCCAGGCTCAGCAGAAACAGCACCAGCGCCTGCCAGCCAAAAAACTGGCCGCGTTCGGCTATCTCCTGCTGCAGCTGTTGGCCACGAGAATAGACGACCGCCCGGGTCGCCTGCACCATATCGCTGTTATTACTGGCGAAAACTTCCAGTCTGGCGGCTGCCTGGGCATCGGGTCCGCTATTTTTACACTGCAGCTGCGCCAGATCGCTGACATCCTGACGCAGCGCCTGCCAGAGCTTCTCGTCCGGCAGCACGCCGGCGTGGGCGTCCAGCATCTGGCTGTAGCGCTGCCGCTGGTTTTGATAGACGCGCGCCAGCGTCGGATCGTCCAGCACGCAGTACTGGCGATAGCTGCGCTCCATCTCCAGTGCGGCATTGATCATCGCCTCGCTGCGTCGGGCGTCGACCAGGGTGGTACGGTTAATATGCGCCGCCTGGGCGCTAAGGGCGTTCAGGCTCTGCCAGGCCTGCCAGGCCAGCACCAGCAATGGCAGCAGGATCAGCACAAAAGACAGGACCGTCAGAAACAGGGTATTTCGCACCGCAGAAGGTTCAATGACAAATGCCAGAGAAGCCTGATTGGACAGCATTTTTGCCGCACAGAGTTCTGCCAGCTTAGAAAGCAGGATACCCATGCCCAAACCGCCTGCTGCGGAGACAACGAGCAGCATGAAATTCTGCCACAGAAGAATACGGGCGATGTTGCTTTTTCCCATGCCAAGGATGTTGTAAAGTCCGAACTCGGTTTTCCTGCGGCGCATCAGAAAGGAATTCATGTAAAACAGAAAGATCACCACGAAAAATGCCACCACAGGCACGCCCCATGACAAGATCATCTGCATATCGTCGCCGCCACGCATCTGCTTGACGGATTTGTTGTAGGTGAGATAGGACACGATGTAAAACATCATGACCAGACCGATGCTGGTCAACAGGAACGGCACATAGGTTTTCTTGTTTTTGCTGATGCCGTGCCATGCCAGTTTCGGATACAGATTCATTTTCATCGAACCTCACCTCCGGTCGTCAGCAGGGTAAGGGTGTCGGAAATCCGCTGGTAGAACTGCTGGTTGGTATCGTTGCCCCGGTACAGCTGGTGGAACACCTCGCCGTCCTTGATGAACATGACACGTCCGGCGCTGGATGCCGCCTTGGTGGAGTGGGTCACCATGACGATGGTCTGCCCGGATTGGTGAATGGCAGAAAACAGGGACAGCAGTTCGTCTGTGGAACGGGAATCCAATGCGCCGGTCGGTTCGTCTGCCAGGATCAGACGTGGGTTGGTGATAAGCGCCCGTGCCACGGCGGCACGCTGTTTCTGACCGCCGGATACCTCATAGGGAAATTTTTGCAGCAGTTCTGTAATGCCCAGCTGCTGCGCAATGGGTGCGAGCCGGCGCTGCATCTCCGCATAAGGCGTTCCGGTCAGCACCAGCGGCAGATAGATGTTGTCCTCCAGGGAAAAGGTGTCCAGCAGGTTGAAGTCCTGGAACACAAAGCCCAGGTTGTCCCGGCGAAATGCGGCGATCTGTGACTCCTTGATCTGCGTCAAATCCTTTCCGTCCAGCAGGACTGTGCCGCCGGTCGGCTTATCCAGAGCCGCCAGGATGTTCAGCAGGGTGGTCTTTCCCGAACCGGATTCTCCCATGATCGCCGTATATTCGCCCTGTTCCACCGTAAAGGAAACATTCCGCAGTGCCTCGACCTGGTTTCCGCCGAAACGTGTGGTATAAACCTTTTTCAGATGTGATACTTCCAGCATTGCCATTGCAATGACCTCCTTCAATATTTTGTTGACAATGATATTATACCACAAGCGGGAAATGCGCCGCCATGGATTTGGCTTACATTTCCCGCTGAAGTCTTACATTTTTGTCACACTGCTGTGTTTCGGTGCTGCCTTTATTCGATCATGCGTGATTCCCGGAACATTCCGATGCGGATGGTTGTCCCCTGGTCGGTCTGGGACTGCGCTGTGATCGTGTGGTTCAGATTTCTGCAGATACGCCTGCACAGATACAGTCCGATGCCGCTGGCTTTTTTGTCCGTTCTGCCGTTGCATCCGGTAAAGCCCTTTTCAAAAATGCGTGGCAGATCTTCTGCGGCAATGCCGATGCCGGTGTCCCGGATGCAGAGCGTTTTCGGCGATTCCAGGAAAATGGAGATCGTGCCGCCGGAGGGTGTGTATTTCAGCGCATTGGACAACACCTGTTCCAGTACAAACAGCAGCCATTTTTCGTCTGTCAGCACCTCGCAGTTCAGCGGCTCGTATTCCAGACGAATCTTCGGTGGATGAACTGGGAGGAAAAACGGCGCACCGCCTGCCGGACAATATTGTCCAGGTCGTATTTGGCGAAGAGATAGTCCGTGAAGTCGGAATCCAGACGGAGATAGCACAGCACCATTTCCACATACTGTTCGATGCGCTGCAAGTCATCCAGCAAGGCACGGTTTTCCGGTGAATGCTCCGCCTGTAAGTGCAGCTGCATGGCTGCGATAGGCGTTTTCATCTGATGTGTCCAGGCAGTGTAGTACTCCATCATATCGCTGCACCGCACCTGCCACGCCTGCGCCTGTTCCTGCTGTTTCTGAAAAAGGCGTTTCAGAAGTTCCTGGTATGCCTGTTCTTTGCAGTCCTGGGGCTGGGGGAGATGCTGTATGGTCACAGTGATCTCCTGCTGCATTTTCTGGAGCATACGGCATCGCTTGCAATAGCGGATAAAGCTTGCCAGAAACAGCGCTAGACAGATGACGGCGGAAAGCACGGCGCTGTACAGCACGGCGCCGACCGGCAGGTCATACAGGGAGAAAATCAAAACAAACACAATGCTGCACAGCACAAATGCAAGAATGCCGCTCTGATGCAGCTTGAAAAAACTCCGGAATATTTTCATGGGTCACAGCTCCTATTCTACCAGGTATCCCATGCCGACTTTGGTGCGGATAAAGTCGTGCAGCCCTGCCTTGTCCAGTTTTTTCCGCAGGCGGTTCACGTTGACGGTGAGGGTGTTTTCGTCTACAAAGCTGTCCGTTGCCCAGAGCCGTTCCATCAGCGTCTCCCGGCTGACGACCTTGCCCTTCTGCTCCATGAGCGCCTGGAGAATCCGGTATTCGTTTTTGGTCAGATCGATGCGCTCGCCGTGATAGGTGAGGACGGCATCGGCGGTGTTCAGAATGGCATCCCGGTGTTCCAGGAGAGAGACCTGTCCGCCGAAGTCATAGGTGCGCCGCAGCAGCGCCTGGATCTTCGCCAGCAGGACATTCCAGTCAAAGGGCTTAGGGATGAAATCGTCACCGCCCATGTTCATTGCCATGATGAGGTTCATGTTGTCCGATGCGGAAGAGAGAAAGATGATGGGAACTTCGGAGACACGGCGTATCTCCCGGCACCAGTGGTAGCCGTCGTAGCAGGGCAGCATAATGTCCATCAGAACCAGATGGGGATCGAATGCGGTGAATTCGCCCAGAACGCCACGAAAATTCTGCACCACACGAACCTCAAAGTTCCATTGTTCCAGCTGGTGCTGAAGTCCCTCTGCAATGCTGCGGTCATCCTCCACCAGAAAAATGCGGTATGTCATGGAAACACCCTCCTGTTCAGTGTCGTTGTCTGCAACCTATTATACCATGATTCCGGCGGCTTGGCAAGGCGGCAGGTTTTTTCTTGCTTTTTGGCAAAATTTGTGGTATGATGATACCGGGAGGCGAATGTGTATGATACGGATAGCAGTTTGTGATGATGAAGTTATTTTTGTGCGCTGTCTGCGTGACATGGTGGAGGCGCTGTTCGAAAAACAGGGCATGGAGTTTCAATGCTTTGTCTACACCAGTGCGCCGGTGCTGATCCGGGCGCACCGCAAGGAAGAATTCCAGCTGCTGTTTCTGGATATTGATATGCCGGAGATGTCCGGCATGGAACTTGCCGCAGAGATCAGAGCCATGAATTCTGCGGCAGCTTTGATTTTCGTTTCCAGTCACAGCGACTTTGTCTTTGAGTCGTTTCAGTTTCAGCCGTTTCGGTTTCTCCGGAAGGAATGGCTCGCCGAGGAACTGCCGGATGCGGTAAAGGCGTACTGTGAAAACTACGCCAAAAGCGGACAGACCGCCAGACTTGTGCTGGACGACAAGCGCATCGTCACCAAAAAGCTGGTGGAGGTCGTGTATTTCTTTTCCATCCGCCATCACATCTATCTGGTGACGCTGGAGGAGACCGCAGAACTCAGCGCCAGAGAGTACACATTGGAAAAGCTGGAAGAGCAGTTCAGCCGCTCTGGTTTCCTGCGCATCCACAAGTCGTATCTGCTGAATTACCGCTATGTCTACCACATCGGGAATGACACAGTAGAACTTACGCCGCACCGCTTGAAAAAACTGCCGCTGAGCCACAGGAGAAGTGCGGCAGTCCGGAAACGGTATCAGTATTTTATGAGAGGAGAAGATGATACATGATCTGGACAGTGATAGAATGGATCGCAATTCTGGCAGAATGCTTTATGGTGGCACGGCTTATGATCCGGTATTTCGGCTTTCGTTCTCCGGAAAAACGTCTGCTGAAATGGGGCATCCTGGTGGGGATACTCGTCTGCATTGATGCCCTGGGGAGTTTTTTGATTCAGAATGAGATAATTCTGGTCGCCGGATTTGTGCTTACCAATTTTATTTATGCTGCCATATTGCTGCGGGGAAACTTCTTTGAAAAAATGGTGGTAGCCGCAATTTCTTATATGTTGTTCTATTTTATCAACCTTCCGGTTTTAACAGTTCTCAGTTCGCTTTCAGAGTCTGCACCAGCGGCAATCGTAAGTATTTCAAGTCAACAGTTAAGTCGTGTATTCGGAATTTTTATTACCAAGCTGCTTTACTTTGTGTCAACGCAAGTGATTTTGCTGGTTCGGAAAAAAGAGGATTATCGTTTCAAGATAAATGAATGGATTGTAATTATATCTGCATTTGTCATTACATTAGTGATTGGCTTTAGTGTTTATACTTTAGTTGTGAGAAATGTGTATCAAGAATACATATATATCAGCGTTTCTGTTTTGTTATCGCTGTTAGACATTATCATTTTTGTATTCATGGGAAAAATGAACCGTGCCAATCAAAAAGAACTGGAACAACAGCAGCTGCAAACACAATTGAAACACCAGCAAAATGAGATCCAGCAGATCGAATCCCAGTATCAGAGAATGTCCATGCTGCGCCACGATTATAAAAACCAGCTGAACTGTCTGCGGACGCTGATCGAAGAAAATAACTTTGACGAGGCAAAAGCGTATCTGGGAAAGATCATCGGCAGTCAGAGCGATATCCTTTCCAGTCATATTCACTGTTCCAATTCCGTTTTGAACGCTGTGATAAATGAAAAGTTTACGGCGGCGGAAAAGAAAGGAATTGAAACTACCTGTAAGATTCTGATCACGATACCGGAGTACCTGGAATATGACCTGAGCATTTTGCTTTCCAATTTGCTGGACAATGCAATTGAGGCGTGTGCCAAAGAGGAATCTCCCACACAGATCATGATGCTGATAAAGAAAACACATGGATATTACCGCATTGTGGTGAAGAATACGATTCGGGAATCCGTTTTGCAAAAGAACAGGGAATTGAAATCGGACAAAGAAAACAAGGCACTGCACGGCTGGGGACTGCGTTCTGTCGCTGAAATTGCCGAAAGGCATCTCGGAGGGCTGGATATCTACGAGAAAAACGGAATGTTTGTGGTAAGCGTCTTATTAGCAAATGATGAATTCGGGAACTTGGGGACGAAAGAAGAGACGGTGGGGGCAAAATAATTGACTTCCCATATAAAATGCGATATTCTTTTTACATGGATGGTGAGCGAAATGATCGCTGAACTTAGTAAAAGAATGTCGCTTTTTTTATGCAAAAAGGAAATCGTTGAGCAGGAAATGGCAGAGGTCTATCAGTATGGGTTTGAAATCATTTTTTCCACACTGATCGGTTTCTTTATCACCATTGCAATCGGCGCTGTTTTTCGAATGTTTCTGGTTTCGCTGGTGTATTATTTTGCATTTGTTGCACTGCGTCAGTTTACCGGCGGCTATCATGCGAATACATATTTGAAGTGCAACTTGATTTTTGCTGCATCGACGACGTTTATTTTCGGTATGGCAAAAATTGTAGCATATGGAACTTATCCCATTAGTTTTCATGTGATGTTGTTGCTTTTTTCCCTTGTAGCAATATGGTTCAAAACTCCGGTGGAAAATGAAAATAAGCCGCTGTCGGAAGAACAGAAAGTCCGCAATCACAGAATCAGTATGATTGTAGCTGTGATCTTTTCCGGGATCAGCTGCTTTGCCTATCAGAAATGGGTATTGATATCGGCAACAATTGCCCTTACGCTGTTTGTCATAGCGCTAATGGCAGTCATAGCAAATCCAAGCCGAGAGGAGGAAAACGAGTTATGAAAAAAATTCAGAAGTCTATGCTGGACAAGCTGGCATCTGTCAGCAAGTTTGCAGCAGTAAAGGCAGCAGGTTCCGTTTCCTGCGCTGGTTTCCATCAGCCGAAAGAACCGAAAGCACTGCAGAATCTGAAAAAGTAACAAACAGCACTGCACCGGGCGAATATTTGCTCTGGGTGCGGCAATGTTGAAACATTTTCACCCAAATCTTCCCAAATACGGCATACGAAAGTGTGCCGCCTGAATTTCATGCACGGAATCGTGCTGCGATAGAACATATGGAACCTGTGGCTTTGTGAAAGGAGTTTTTTGTGGAGCATAGATCAGACTGCGAACAACTGATTGCAGACCTTGTAGAGAATCATTTTGGCATCGAAAAGCATCTGAAAGGATGCACTTATTTGAAAGAGGCGATCGAGATTGCAGTGCAGAATCCCATCGTTTCTATGATGAAACTCTATGAGCTGGTCGGACTGCGGCATGGGTGCAACGCAGAAAGCGTGGAGCATCTGATCCGCTATGCCATCGAGAGCGCCTACACCAAAAACAAGATGAACCACTATTTCCCGGAAGTCTACGGGAGACCGTCGAATTCCATGGCGATTCGCCAGGCGGCGGAGTTTGTCCGGACATCCGAAACGTAACATTTTACATTTGCAAAATTGACGAAACCATATGGAAAAGCACCTGTTTGATGGAAACATCGGGCAGGTGCTTTCTCTGTCAGAAATAAAAAAGGAAAAAAGTAGAAAATTAATTTTTTTGAAACTTTATAATCGTTTCGCTTTCAGGTAAAAAATAGTATAATAAAAGTAGAGAAAAATGTTATTTTGTCAAAACGACTGCGAAAAAGGCAGACAGGTGCCGGGAAGTCATGGAGGTATGGGTGCGGTATGATTCGGGATATTTTAACAACCATCGGGGAACATTTCTGGCTCATTCTGATTCTGCTGGCAGAACTCCTGTTTGCAGTGGTGCTGGTTTGCAGCGGCTTTCGGCGAAAAAGCGGATGCGGCAAAGAGAAAAAATCGGAACTCCCCATGACGCAGTTTTCGTTTCACGATGTGCAGGAGGCTGTCTTGATACTGCGGACAGACGACCAGCTGCCGGTGGGTGCGTCCGATAATTTCGAGACGCTGTTCGGCACATCCTATGCGGCGCTGTGTGCAGATGTTTCCCTGCTGAATCAGCTGGACGTAAACCAGAAACTGTTTCAGCAGTACCGGAAGTGGGACGGCACGGCGGCATTTTCCTATGACTTTCAGCTGCCGGGGCAGGAACGCTGGTTTTGTCTGAATGTGATACGGGACAAGGCTGCCCGGCGTGACCTGTTTTTGTTCCATGAGATCACAACCTATAAAAACGCCTGCTTTGCCTTGGAAGAGCAGATGCGGAAAATCGAGAAGGAGAGCTTTACGAAGTCGCAGTTTCTCTCCCGGATGTCCCACGAGATTCGGACACCCATGAACGGCATCATCGGAATGCTTTCTCTGACGAAGAAACAGTGCAGCCAGAATCCGAAAGCGCTGGAATATCTGGGCGAGGCGGAAAACTTGTCTC
>ERZ773136.1447-NODE-1447-length-23052-cov-4.105536_pt1 | contig 23052 bp, 21 predicted proteins | sample MGYA00580855_ERZ773136 | MGnify/ENA primary metagenome ERZ773136 (study PRJEB29015, sample SAMEA2737860) | human gut metagenome | biome: human gut; feature: human-associated habitat; material: faeces | place: China | collected 2012 ... | reverse complement strand
AATTCTAAAAACACTTCCGGCCTACAGAAAGCCAAGACTTCTCTTTTCAGCAAGGCGACACCGAACGGCAGATCGGCCAAAAACGCAAATGCATCCGCCACGGCCGGGAAAGCGGAATGTGTGCCGTTTGTACCGAAAAATACCGATATCAAGCTTGCGCCATCTCGCGCCCGTGCCGGACTTCTCGAAAATGCGCTGCTTTTAAACTTCTCCAACGATATCGATACGGTACTGCCGCTTTTACGCGGAATTCTGCCGGCGATCGGATTTTCTGTCTATAATTTGTCCGGAAAAAGCGCTGCTTCTTATGCGGAATTTGAAAAAAGTTTAAAAATATCTGCCAAAATCAGCAGTTTCCCGGAATTCAAGCACGTTGTTAACGAATGAAATATTATATATTTACTTTGCATTCACCATTTTTAATAAGAAATAGTATATAATTAACTCCGGAAATGAAAAGTGTAAATTTTTTATAAAACGGAGGATAAAAGACAATGGGCTACAAAATTCTTATTGCAGACGATGACACAAATATCTGCGACCTTTTGAAGATTTATCTCGAAAACGAAGGCTATGAAACCGTTACCGCATACGACGGTATCAAGGCGCTCAGTGCTTTTAAGATCTACGAACCAGATCTTGTTCTTCTCGACATTATGATGCCGCGCAAAGATGGCTGGCAGGTCTGCCGCGAGATCCGTGAAATGTCCTCCAAGCCGATCATTATGGTAACGGCAAAGGGCGAAGTGTTCGACAAGGTGCTCGGTCTTGAGCTCGGCGCGGACGACTTCATCACCAAGCCTTTCGATATGAAGGAAGTATCTGCGCGCGTCAAAGCCGTGCTTCGCCGCTATTCCGGCCACGATACCGACGACAGCGAAGTCATCAAGTTTGATAATCTTGAGATCAGCTTGCAGAAATACGAGCTTAAGCTCGCCGGCAAGCCGGTGGATATTCCCCCGAAGGAATTGGAGCTTCTCTACTTCCTTACCTCCAACTACAACCGCGTTTTCACACGCGACCAGCTGCTTGACAAGGTTTGGGGCTTCGATTACCTCGGCGACAGCCGCACGGTGGATGTACACGTTAAGCGTCTTCGCGAAAAGTTAGAGGGCGTATCCGACAAGTGGACCATCAAGACCGTTTGGGGCGTCGGCTACAAGTTCGAGCTTCTCCAACAGTAAGCAAAGTTTTTCCTCTTTTATTGTATATCCTTTTTTCAATTGCAGAAAAGCGTCTTCACAGAAATGTGACGGCGCTTTTTTGCATGAAAAGCCGGAATCAGCTATCTTTTGCTTGACTTTTCGGCGTATATCGGTTAAAATATTATTATAGGGTTCGTGTACCCATTTGATTGGCAGGGACGGTTTTGCATGTATTATTATTTAAACGGAATTTTAGCGCTTTTAGAGCCTGACCGCGCGGTCATCGACTGCGGCGGCGTGGGTTACCTTGTTTCGATCACGCGCAAGACCTATGACAGTCTTGCCGCAGGCGGTGCGTTTAACGCGGCCGGAAACACACTCGGCAAGAACGCTAAGCTTTTCACGTATTATGTCGTGCGCGAGGACGCCGCCGAATTATACGGCTTCTTTTCGGAGCGCGAACGCGACCTCTTCAAGTTGCTTATCGGCATTTCCGGCGTTGGGCCGAAGGCTGCGCTTGCCGTTTTGTCGGTGCTCTCGCCGGACGCTTTTGTCGCGGCGGTCGCCTCCCAGGACGCACGAGCTATTTCCGCTGCCCAAGGCGTAGGACTCAAATCCGCACAGAAAATCATTTTGGAGCTTAAAGACAAGCTTACCGATTGGGGCACGGTGATTGAGGACGCATCCGTCGGGAACGATACGCCGCAAGCCGGCAACGATATGTTTAAGGAAGCCGTCAATGCGCTTGTGGTTTTAGGCTATTCCCGCCAAGAGGCCATGACCGCTATCCGCAAGGCAAGCGGTACAACGCTTGAGGAACTGATTCGGTCGGCGCTCACAAAGCTGATGTAATATTTAAGGATAGAAAAACATGATAAAAAGCAACAAAGACAAAAACTACGACCAAGAGGAATTCGATTTTGAAAACCGAATCGTTTCCTCTTCGGAAACGCCGGAGGACTACGAAGCCGAGATCTCCCTTCGTCCGAAAACCTTAAACGATTACGTCGGGCAGAAGAAGATCAAGGAAAAGCTCGCCATTTCCATGCAGGCGGCAAAAATGCGCGGCGAAGCGCTTGACCACATTCTGCTTCACGGGCCGCCCGGACTGGGCAAGACCACCCTTTCGACCATTATTGCCGCCGAAATGGGTGTGGATATCCGCATTACGTCCGGCCCGGCCATCGAAAAACCGGGTGTGCTGGCGGCGCTGCTTACCAACCTAAAGCCGATGGACATTCTGTTTATCGATGAGATTCACCGTCTGCCGCGCCAGGTCGAAGAGATCCTATATCCGGCCATGGAGGATTACAACCTCGATATTATCACCGGAAAAGGGCCGTCTGCGCGGAGCATCCGTCTGCCGCTGCCGCCGTTTACGCTTGTGGGAGCGACCACACGTGCCGGACAGCTTTCTTCGCCGCTTCGCGACCGTTTCGGCAACCTCTACCGGCTCGAATTGTACACGCCGGAGGAGTTGTGCGACATTGTCTGCCGCAGTGCGGACATTTTGGGCGTGACGGCACATCCGGACGGCGCCTATGAGATCGCACGCCGTTCGCGCGGCACGCCGCGTATCGCCAATCGCATGTTAAAGCGCGTGCGCGATTATGCGCAGGTCAAGGCCGACGGCGTTATCACAAAGCAAGTCGCGTCCGACGCATTGGATATGCTTGAAGTGGACGAGTTAGGACTTGACATGACTGACCGCCGGATGCTGGCAGCCATTATCGAATTTTTCGACGGCGGCCCGGTGGGATTGGAAACGCTTGCCTCTACGATCGGCGAAGAAGCCGTGACGCTTGAGGATGTTTACGAGCCGTATCTGTTGCAGCTCGGCTTTCTCAACCGCACGCCGCGCGGCCGATGCGCCACACGCGGTGCCTATGAGCATCTCGGCTTTGCCTATCCCGAACGGCTTGACTGCAAGACATCTGCAAAATCCGAAAAGGTGCAGAATGCAACGCTGTTTGACAGCGACGACAGTAAGGAATAACAAAACATGGTACAAAAAAAGAAGCCGGGTAAGACCGGCACAAAAGCCGCGAAAGGCGCGAAAAACTACGGTGCGCGTCCCTACGCAAAACCGGGCGGCACGAAAAGCGATAAAGGCGCGCCAAATGCAAAGCCGTATCACAAGCGGCCGCGCGTCATTACCGACAGCGCCACCGGTGCGGCTCTTGACGTAGATAAACGCCCGAAAAAGGCAAAAAACAAGGATTCCGAGCGAAAGGCGACCACCGGAAGTGAGCTTGCGCGCGCTATCCAGTGGTTTCCGGGTCACATGACCAAGGCAATCCGTGAAATTGGCGAAAGTCTCGCCATGGTGGATATCGCCATCGAGCTTTGCGACGCACGAATCCCGGTCTCCAGCCGCAATCCGAATATCGAAAAGATTCTCGGCGGCAAGCCGTATATTACGCTGATGAATAAATCCTCGCTTGCCGACCCGAACGCCATTGCACGCTGGAAAGAATACTTTGCCGCGCAGGGCAAGACGGTCATCTTTACCGACTGTGTGACCGGAACGGGCATTTGTGAGATACTTCCGGCTATCCGCGAAGCCTTAAAAGAAAAGCTCGCCGCTTACGAAAGACGCGGCATGCGCCGTTTACCCAGAGCCATGATCTTAGGTGTGACCAATTCCGGCAAATCTACGCTTATCAATAAATTATACGGTTCGCGCAAAGCCAAGGCGCAGGATAAAGCCGGTGTTACGCGTTCCCAACAATGGGTCACGGTCGAGGGCAGCATTGACCTTCTTGACACGCCCGGCATTCTGTGGCCGAAGTTCGACGACGAAACAGTCGGACTTCATCTGGCTTACACGGGTGCTATCCGCGACGAAATTTTGGATACCGAAGAGATCGCGGTGCTTTTGTGTAGAGAATTATTTGAAAAATATCCGAATCTCATGATGCAGCGTTTCAAGCTGTCTGCCGAGGACGTGAACGATCGGCAGCCGTTCGAAATATTCGAAGCCATCGGCCGCGCCCGTTCGCTTCTCATTTCCGGCGGCGAGGTGGACACGCTGCGCACGGCGCGCATGCTTATCGATGAATTCCGCGACGGCAAAATCGGGCGTATCACGCTCGAATGGCCGGAAACCGCAAAATAACGTTCCAAAAAGAAAGGACGCATGAATATGAAAATCTACTCTTTTCCCGAAAATTATGAGAAAGTTTCCGACGCGTTTTCGGTCGTAACCGAAAGCGGCGAAAAGATCGGCGTTTACGGCTGCGATGTGTCGGCGTTTCCGCTCAATCAGGTTTGGCCGGGTTACCAACGCCCGTTTGAACAGACTGAACCGACCTCTTTTGCCATGTTCGGCTCGGACGGTGAAGCAACACTTGTCATTACGCCCAAAGAATCGTTTGAAAGCGTGACGGTTCGTCCGCTCGACAAAGCTGTCAAGCCGGAAATAAAGGACGGCAAGGTCACGGTTACGCTGCCGGGTGCAGGTCAGTATTCCGTCGAGTTTGACGATATGCACCATGTGCTTACCGTTTTTGTTGACCCGGAAAAGGATTTCGGAATCGATGAAAACGACGAAAATGTTCTGTATTTTGCTTCCGGTGTGCATTATTCCGAAGAGATAACGGCGCTCGACGATAACGAAACGGTCTATTTTGCGCCCGGTTCGGTCGTTTACGGCGGCTTTTCCGCGTCGGAAAAGAAAAATATCCGCGTACTCGGCTACGGTATTTTGGATAATTCCAGCATCGAGCGCGGCAAAGGCTCTCCGATTGCCTTTTCCCACTGCGAAAACGTGTGGGTGGAGGGCATTACCATTGTCAATTCCTCCTCGTGGACGGCGCATTTTGCAGGCTGCACCAACGTGACCGTCGATAATATCAAGCTTATCGGCATGTGGCGTTACAATTCCGACGGCTGCGATTTCACCAACTGCACCAACGCTGTGCTTCGCAACAGCTACTTGCGCAACTACGACGACTGTATCGTCATCAAAGGTCTTGCCGGCAACACCACGCTTCCGGTGCGCAACATCTATGCCGAAAACTGTGTGCTGTGGTGCGATTGGGGACGTGCCATGGAGATCGGCGCGGAGACCTGTGCGCCCACCATTTCGGATATCTGCTTCAAAAACATCCATGTCATTCATGGCGATTCGGTCATGATGGACATTCAGCACGGCGACCATGCCGATGTGTCGAATATTCGTTTTGAGAATATCTATACCGAATACACCGCCAAAGCCATGGCCGGCAAATTGCAGACCTCGCGCGATGAAGTCTACGTCAATCCCAATGAAAAGCATATGCCGCTTTTATTTACCATTCTCACCATCCACACCATGTGGTCGCACGACGATGTGACCGGCAACATTTCGGGTGTCCGCTTTAAGAATATTTACGTCATCACCGAGGACGGCCGCATTCCGCCGTCCAACATTGCAGCCGCTGCCGATAATACCGAAATTTCGGACATCTTCTTTGAGAATATCTTTGTCAACGGCGTAAAGCAGTGCGATAAGAAAGCGCTCGGCATCGACGCCGGAAGCACCTCCGACCTTCCCGAATCGCTCATTGTCGGCGACGGCGACGCACCCAAAAAAGGCGGCGTTGTCAAAAACGTCGTCTTGGGTTAAGTGTATGTCCTTATTAAAGTTTCTTCTTATTCTTGCCGCCGCAGGAGTCCTTCTTGCGGCGGTCGGCCTTTTCTTTTCGTTAAAGCTTGCCGTGCGGCACTATACGCTTGCAAGCGCAAAGCTCCGCGGCCCAAAGACGCTTCGCATGGCGCTCATTTCCGACCTTCATGCAAGGCGCTACGGCAAAAAGCAGGAAAAGTTGGCTGAAATTCTTCGCGCCGAAAAGCCGGATCTTCTTCTGTTCGCCGGCGACGTGGTGGCGGAGGATAAGGACCGCACACCGGCGCTTGAGCTTCTTGACGCGCTCGGAAAGAATTACCCTTGCTTTTATGTGACGGGCAACCATGAATACCGTTCCGGCAAGCCGGAGGAGGTACGAGAAATTGTACGTTCCTACGGACTTACGGTGTTGTGCGGCGAATCGGTGTTGTTCGATACCGAGTGCGGAAAGATTCGGATCGCCGGGATCGACGATATGCAGGAGGCCGGCTTTGACGGCGTGCTTGCGCAGGCAAAAGCGGCGCTTGAGGGCGAAAAAAGCGTTTTCACGGTGTTTTTGTGTCATCATCCGGAGCTTCCGGTCTGCCTTGCAAAAGAGCACGGTCTGTTTTTCGACCTTGCCGTTTCGGGACATGCCCACGGCGGTCAATGGCGGCTGCCGGGCGTTATCAACGGTTTGTATGCGCCGCACCAAGGATTGTTTCCGAAGTATGCCGGCGGTTTTTACGATTTGGGCGAAGAGCGGACGCTTATCGTCGGCCGCGGACTTGCAGGAAATCTTCCTATTCCGCGCCTATTTAATCCGCCGGAGCTTGTTATTATCGATGTGAAGCCGGCGTAATGCGAAAATTTACATAAAATGCGACGTATCGTTATGCGTGAACCGATTTTTCATGCTATAATGGCTCAAAATTTTATTTATCCATTCTGGCGAAAGGCGCGTGTCAGGCCATGAAAAACAAACCGACTTCGATCCTCATTCTCTTTTTGACCGCTATCATCTGGGGCTTTGCCTTTGTGGCACAGGTCTCCGGCGGCGCAAGCCTTGGAACGTTTTACTATAACGGGATCCGTTTTCTTCTCGGCGCGGTGTCGCTCATTCCGGTGATTCTCATTTTCGAGCGAGGCGAAAAAGGAAAAAACAAAATTACATATCTTGCCGGTGTGGCAGCCGGCGTTATTCTCTTTACGGCGGCAAATCTCCAGCAATGGGGTATCAACATTACCGGCAGCTCCGGAAAAGCCGGCTTTTTAACGGCGCTTTACACCGTTATCGTACCGATCTTTTCAGCGGTTTTCCTAAAAAAACGCACCAATCGCAACACTTGGTTCGGCGCGATTTTGGCGTTAATCGGACTGTTTCTCATCCTGTCGGGCAGTATGTCGTCGGGCGATACGCCGTTTTTCGCGGTCATGCTGAAGATCATGACCGGCGGCAAGACCTTCGGCGGCACGCTTACGGTGGGATTCGGCGATGTGATACTTCTGTTATGCGCCGTGGCGTTTGCCGTGCATATCGTGTTTATTGATTATTTCGGCGGTTCGATTAGTCCGCTTCGCTTCTCCTGCACTCAGTTTTTCACGGTCGGTCTTATCAGCCTTGTGGTGGCGCTCTTTACCGAAACCATTACGGCCAATGCCGTCCAGGACGCGTTAATTCCGCTTTTATATGGCGGTATCATGTCCACCGGTGTGGCCTACACCTTGCAGACCATCGGACAGCGCGGTACGCATCCCACCGTTTCGGCTATCATTCTTTCGACCGAATCCATGTTTGCCGCAATTGGCGGTGCGCTCTTATTAAACGAACGCATGACGATTGGCGGCTATATCGGCTGCGCTGTGATCTTGGTCGGCATTATGATCGCACAGCTTCCGACCGGAAAACGCTCTTAGCTTAACCCGGATATAACGGATATAAGAGACACGCAAGTCCGTACCCGTTATAGAGGAGAAATTTTCCCAAAAATGCGGCAAGCACCAAAATGGCGCTTTCGCACGGAATGCCGTCCGCTTGTCCGATATCGTACCGCGTGACGCGTGCGAATAACCGATAAATAAGATAGCCGATTCCCGCGCCGAGCGTGTTTAGGATCACGTCGTCTACGTCGGTGCTGCGATAATTGAGTAACTGGCTGCACTCGATAAGCACCGAAAAAAGTGCGCCGGAAAGCGCTGTTTTCCAAAGCTTGCGCTTGTCGCGAAACAGCGTCGGCAAAAGGAATCCGAACGGCATGAGCATGATGACATTGAGCGTGTAGCCGACCGGTGAATAGTCGGGGTCGGAAAACGGAATCAAGTTGACGGTGGCGGTATTTATGGCAAGTCCGCCCGAACGAAGCAGATCGTACAGCGTGCCGCTGGCGGTCACGTCCAACACCATGGCGAGATATACGCCGAAAAGAGCAAGTCCAATACCATGTAATATTTCCGCGCGGCGGGGCGGTGTCTTCGAAACATCGTCTGCGCCGTTTTTCTTTTGCAGGCGTTTTTGGTACGAGAACAAGAAGCAGATAATGGCAAACGGCAGCAGCGGACAGGCGTAAATGTAGATTTGAAAAAGTATATCAAGCAGCGCAGTGTTTCTCATTTGACGCGTACCTCCCGGGACTTGTTACCCATATATACGAGCGGATAAGTGGTGGCGCAAAGGAATATCCCGGCAAACACGTCGAGAACGGAATGCTGCTTGATAAGTACGGTAGACGCGCATACAAGAACGCTTGAAACGACAAAGAAGCACCGCCAAGCGATACTTTGAAAGCGTTTGCTGTGAAAGGCGGCAAACAGCACGGCAAACTGACCGATCACGTGCAAGGACGGACATACGCCGGTATTGGTATCCGACGAATACAAACCGATGACCAAGCGGTCGAAGATGTCGGGATTGGTGAAAACGGTCGGACGCAGATGTTGAACAGTGGGGAATAAGAAGAATGCGGCAAGGCCGACCGAATAGGTGATGGCGACGAAGGTCATATAGCGGACAAAAAGCTTTTTTTCGAAAAGATAGGTATAGACCGTCATACCTCCGACGAAAAAGAACCACGCGATATAGGGAATGACAAACGGACTGCAAAAGGGAATATAGTGATCGAGCACGCTTTGCACGGTATGATAATGTGTGATAAAAGCGCCGGTTTCGGAAAGCTCGAAGAGAAGAAAAAAGACCGGCCAATAGAGCAAGAGCAGATAGGGGCGCTCCGAAAAAAAGCGTTTTATGGCGCTTAATGCGTCGGAAAAAGCGGAAAGCAATGTGGACGGTGTGCAGATTTTGGGTGTTTCACGGTTCATTGAAAAGTCCTCCTTTTTGTGATTACGTTTTCATTGTAGCACCAAAAAGAGGAAAAGCAAGGCCTTTAAGTGTATCTTAGACGGCTCTTAAACAATTCTTAAAGGGAGTCCGGCAAAATGTCTCCTATGGGGCGGCGGGACGCCGCCTCATACCGGGACAGCACGTTTTGCGTGAATGGGTAGCTTGCTTCGCGGCATTTCCCGACGGCAAAACTGCCGAAAAAATATGCACCGATATATTCGGTGCATATTTTTTTCGCCGTGACAATATACTATTACAGCGAATACGAGGAGGACGGCCTATGATCTATACCAAAGTGACGATCCCGACAGCTGAAAAACATACGGAACACAAGATGCCGGCGTATCGGAAAAACGCATCCGAAAAGAAAGACCGCGATTCCTCGGCAAAAACCTTTGTGTTTGCCGCTGATTCCGTCCGAAACGCTTACCGCACGCAAAAAACGGTGTCGGACAAGACGGACGCTTGCGCGAAGACCGCCGAAATTCCCGATTTTCCGGCACATAAACCGGAAATTGTCTTGACGGAACATACTGACGAAAATGCAGCTTCTTCCGAAAGTCCGTCAAATGCAGAAGTATACGTCCACGCATCGTGTGAGCATACTCTGTTCGAACGCTTTCTCCCGTTTTCTGGCAAGCTTGCACTGCTTGCAATATTGTGTATGGTCTCGTTTTTGTTTGGCTGTACCGTGACGGACCGAAAGCTCTGCCGCGTTGTGATGGCGGTCAGCGCCGCCGCGTCCGGCCGTATTCCGGATACGCCGATCTCCGATGTCTACGGCAGCGTAGCCCAAGCCGCCAAAGCGCAGCAGGCCGCCGATTCCGGCGAAACCTTTTACCGCAAGTACAGCACCGACGGTTCTTTTTCGGATTCTTCCGCAGAGACGCCCGATTCGCTCGACTACCTCGCCGCACATGAGAATCCCGTTTCGGATGCGTCCGACGGGACTTCCGCTTTGCCGGATACCTCGGTCATACCCGTGCAAAGCGCCGAAACCGGCAAGATCGGTTCGGATTCCGAGGTCTTGTACCCGGTCATGTCAAGCGATTTCCGGGCAAAGGATCTGTTTTCCTTAAACAATGAAACGCGCTACACACCGGATGTGGCCGCACTTCTTAAAGTCACGCCGAGCGCGCTTCAGAATCTTTCACTTGACGGGAATCCCCTTGTTCTCATCGTGCATACGCACGGCACGGAGGCGTATAACGAGTGCGAAAAAAACGGCTACTACGACGCAGCGCAGCCGGTGCGGAGCGAAGATATATCGCAAAATGTCGTAAGCGTCGGAACGGCGCTGGCCGGGGTCTTGAACGATTTCGGCATTGTGACATTGCACGATACCACTATGTGTGATAAGGATTCGTTTGTTCGTGCCTATAAGACCTCAGCGACGCTCGTTAAATCGTATTTGGAACAGTATCCGTCGATACGCTTTGTCATCGACCTGCACCGCGATTCGATCTCCTCGCCGGACGGGTCTGCGTCCGCGCCGGTCTTTTCCTATGCCGGTGAAGAGGCCGCCCAGCTCATGCTTGTGGTCGGTACCAACGCTGCGGGCGCAAATCACCCGAACTGGAGCGATAATCTTTCGCTTGCACTTCAGCTTCAAAAGAAGCTGTCGGACGATTATCCCGGCATGTTCCGTCGCATCAATCTGCGTATGGCCAGTTTTAACGAGCAGCTCTCAAGCGGCTATCTGCTTCTTGAATGCGGTGCGTTTGCCAACAGCCGCACGCAGGCCGAGCGTGCGGCAAAGCTGTTCGGCACCGGCTTGGCGCGGCTCATCACGGAAGCGGCGAAAAGCGCATAGCTTTGCAGAGCGTCTTTTTACATACCCTGACAGAGATGTCAGCGGAAAACTTATATGTAAGAGGACGTTATGCGAAAAAACACGGAAATATCAAACACAAACTTCTTTTGGAAAGCGGTCGAGTGGGCGACGGTCTTTGCCTTTGGCGCATTTTCCTATCTGTTTATGGAGCTTTTTTGGCGCGGACACAGTCACCCGACTATGTTTTTCGCCGGAGGGATATGCTTTCTTCTTATCTATGAGGGTGAAAAACGGCTATGCGGCTATCGGACGTTTACGCGGTGCGTGTTATATGCGTATCTGATTACGGCAGTGGAGCTTGTGTTTGGCGTCATATTCAATCTGTTTCTGAAATGGAATGTATGGGATTATTCCGACCGTGCGCTCAACCTTTGGGGACAGGTGTGTCCGTTATTCTTCTTTCTTTGGATAGGCGTCGCGTATCTCGCGGTCAAGGCGGCGTGCCCGATTCGGCGGTACTTTGAGAGAAACCGATAAAAACTGCATAAGAATCGGGTACGGATATGCAAAAAAATGATGATTCCAACAGAAATTCAAATATCCTACAGCAAATTTGCATATTTTTATTGACAATCCGCCGTTATGGTTGTATAATGAATTATCCGCCGAAAATACGTTTGCGGCGGAAATTTATTTTTTATTTTTAACTCATAAACACGGAGGTTACGCGCACATGAGCAGAATTTACAATTTTTCCGCAGGTCCGTCCATGCTCCCGCTCGAAGTTCTCGAACAGGCGGCATCCGAAATGACTGATTACAACGGTTCAGGCATGTCAGTTATGGAGATGAGCCATCGATCTCCCGTTTATGACGCCATCATCAAGCAGACCGAAGCGGATTTCCGCACGCTTATGAATATTCCGGATAACTACAAGGTCCTCTTTTTGCAGGGCGGCGCTTCCACTCAATTTGCCGCCGTTCCGCTCAACCTTATGAAAACCGGCAAGGCTGACTATGTTGTTTCCGGTCAGTTCTCCAAGAAGGCCTTCAAGGAAGCCCAAAAGTACGGCGACGCCAAGTGTATTGCCTCCTCGGAGGACAGAACCTTCTCCTACATTCCGGAAGTTACGCCGGATATGGTTCGTCCGGACGCAGATTATGTCCATGTCTGCTACAACAACACTATTTTCGGTACCAAATTCCCGGAGGTTCCGAATGTCGGCGATAAGGTACTTGTGGCCGATATGTCGTCCTGCATTACCAGCGAGCCGGTCGATGTGACAAAGTTCGGCGTTATTTATGCCGGCGCTCAAAAGAACATGGCGCCTGCCGGTCTTACGGTCGTCATCATCCGTGAAGATCTTCTCGGCTTTGCCCGTCCTGAAACGCCTACTATGTTAGATTATAAGACTATGGCGGACAACGATTCCATGTACAATACGCCGCCTTGCTACACCATTTACATTGCCGGCCTTGTTTACAAATGGGCATTAAAGAACGGCGGACTTACTGCTATGAAAGAGAGAAACGAAAAGAAAGCAAAGCTTCTTTACGATTATCTCGATTCTTCCAAGCTGTTTAAGCCGACGGCCGAAAAGAAATACCGTTCCATGATGAACGCTTGCTTTGTTACGGGCGACGCGGATCTCGACAAGAAGTTCTGCAAGGAGGCTGCCGAAAACGGCCTTTCCAACCTTAAGGGTCACAGAAGCGTCGGCGGTATGCGTGCATCGATCTACAACGCCATGCCGTATGAGGGCGTAGAAAAGCTCGTGGAATTCATGAAGAAATTTGAAGCGGAAAACTTAAAATAAACCGTTTCTCACATAAGGATAGGTACATATCATGACAAATATCAAATTATTGAATAAAATTGCCGCGTGCGGCACGTCGCTTTTTGATGACAAGCGCTACAACGTCGGCGAAAACGTAGAAAATCCCGACGCTATTATGGTTCGTTCGGCCGCTATGCACGACATGGAATTCGGCGATGAGCTTCTTGCCATCGCCCGTGCCGGCGCCGGCGTCAACAACATTCCGATCGATAAATGCTCCGAAAAGGGCATTGTCGTATTCAATACGCCGGGCGCAAACGCAAACGCCGTAAAGGAGCTTGCGGTTGCGGCGCTTCTTCTGGCTTCGCGTAAGATCGTGGACGGCATCAACTGGGCGCAGACGCTTGTCGGCAATGAAGACGTTGCCAAAGCCGTCGAAAAAGGCAAGAGCGCGTTTGTCGGACCGGAAATTGCCGGAAAGACGCTCGGTATCATCGGCCTTGGCGCTATCGGCGCACAGCTCGCCAATGCGGCGACCCACCTCGGCATGAAGGTCTACGGCTATGACCCGTATATCACGGTCGACGCTGCATGGTCGCTTTCCAAATCGGTTAACCGTGCCAAAACGCTTGCCGCTATCTACGAAAACTGCGATTATATCTCGATTCACGTTCCGTCCACGCCCGAAACAAAGGGTATGATCAACGAGACCTCCATTTCCTGCATGAAGGACGGCGTGCGTCTGTTGAATCTTGCAAGAGCTGACCTTGTCAATGCCGACGCCGTCAAAAAGGCTCTCGAAACCGGTAAAGTGGCAAGCTATGTGACCGACTTCCCGACCGCTGAGGTTTTGGGCGTCCCGGGCATTGTCACCATTCCGCACCTCGGCGCGTCCACGCCGGAATCGGAGGACAACTGTGCTGTCATGGCGGCGACCGAGCTTATCGATTACCTCGAAAGCGGCAACATCAAGAACAGCGTCAACTTCCCGGAGGCCGTCATTCCGCATACCGGCGACGCAAGACTCTGCGTGTTCCACAAGAACGTTCCGGCCATGGTTGCTCAGATTTCGACGGTGCTGTCGGATAACAAGATCAACATTGCAAACATGATCAACTGCTCCAAGAAGGACAACGCCTACACGCTCATCGAAGTCAATGGCGATCTGCCTTCGGAAGCGGTGGAAAAGATCAAGGGACTTGAAAATATCACACGTGTAAGAGTGATTAAGTAAGTTTTACGATACGAAAAAGATTCGGGCGACCGATGGTCGCCCCTACGGTTGGCAGACACAGAATGTTATGCAAACCATGTAGGGGCGGCTATCAGCCGCCCGTTTTTTATAAGGCGTTCCAAAAAATGTGAAAAAAGGTTCGTAAAACCTCGTTTTACGAACCTTTTTTGCTCTCTTTGCCGTTATTTGGCCGGAAACGTCACGCAAAAGCAAGTCACGTCTTTTTCATTGCTTGTCGCCGAAATTTTCCCGCCCATAAGCTCGGTAAAATTCTTGACGATGGCAAGTCCAAGGCCATGGCTGTCGGCGTTATGCCGCGATTTATCCGACCGGTAAAACCGCTCGAAGATGTGCGGCAGGTCTTTTTCGGAAATGACCGTCGGCTGATTGGTTACCGAAAAGCAGACGTTTGCGCCGGCGCGGTATAAGCGTATTTGAACGCTGCCGCCGACGTTTTCATATTTTAATGCATTGTCGATCAACGAGGAAACAATACGCCGGACATAGCTCTCAACGCCCTTGATATGAATTTGCGGCTGTATATCGGTGCGGTAAGCGATATTCTTTTCGTACGCCACCGATTCCAAAACCAACGCATTCTGCATGACGATATCCGAAAAATCGATATCCTGCCGCGCGGCCTGTTCGCCGCTTGCCGCCGTTTCGCTTTCGGAGAGCACCAACATCTGCTCGATAAGCGTTTTCATGCCGAAGGCCGCTTGCCTTGTGCCGTCAATCCATTTTTGCATTTCGGATACTGTGCTTTGCGGATTCTTATTTAAGATGTCCGCATTTGACAGGATCACTGTCAGCGGCGTTTTCAAATCGTGCGACGCGTCGGTGATAAACTGCTTTTCACGCGCGATCGCTTCTTCAAGCGGCTTTGCGGCGCGTTCGGAAAGCTTGCGGCTGATGAGATAGAAAAGCAGCATGGCGCAAACAAAAATGAGCGCCAATACGCCTGAAAGCTCAAGCATGGCAAACCGGATAAAATTCAGGTCGGCAATGGCAATCTTGATCTCATGTGGCGTGGTCTGCTTGTAATAATACAGTTCTTCCGACTTTAATATGCCGAAATCCTTTTTTTCGGCATATATTTTTTCGGCTGTATCCAAAAGCTCTTCGCTGTTCTGCAATTCGTCCTTGGAGATGATCAAGACCTGCTCTCGTTCCGGATTATAGAAAAATACAAAAACTGACCCGGACAGCTTTTCGGAGGAATCGTTTTTGTTAGCCGCATTGGGTGCGTTCGGATTCGGACCGCCGGGTTTGCGGTCGGTTTGGTCGGGCGCTGCGTCCGAAGCGGCGCCGTCTGCGTTGTTTGGACTGTTTGGAGTGTCCGGGCGGTTTGAACTGTCCGGATCATCTGCGTTATCGGTATTTCCCGTTTCTGTGCCGTCAGGGAGCGGAGCGGGATCCGGTGTGGTCGTATCGGAGGGAGCGTCCGACTTTGTTCCGGCCGGCGGTCTTTCCGGAAGAAGATTCCGGAGCGCATCATACGGTTCGAGCTTTTGCTCCATGGTGGTTTTAAGTTCTTCTATGCTCGTATGATAGAAATAGACAAAAATAATCGTGTTCATCACGAGCAATACCGCGCCGGTAAGCATAAGCGTCAGGCGGATAAAGCTTTTTTTGTAGTCCTTCACTTGGTTTCCTCCGTAAATTCCGGCCGATAGCCGATGCCCTGAATGTTCTTTATTTGCACGCCTGAGCCTAAATACTTGATCTTTTTTCGGATAAACGAAATATAGGCCTCCACGTTGTTTTCTGTGGTATCGGAATCCTCGCCCCAAATACGGACAATGAGATTTTCTTTTGTCAAGGTCATTCCGGCGTTCAAAAACAGCATTTTTAATACTTCAAACTCTTTTTTGGTTAGCTGAATGGAGTTTTCTCCGCGCACAAGAAGCGCCTTATTCAGATCAAGACTTAAGTCACCGAAATCTAACGTATTCATGACGATCTGCCCGGTTTGCCGCATCAAGGCGTTGACTCGCGCGACTAATTCATCCGCGTCAAACGGCTTTGTCATATAATCGTCCGCACCGCCGTTCAGCCCCGAAACCTTGTCGGGAATGGTGTTTTTGGCGGTCAACATCAAAATCGGCGTGCTGTTGCCCATTTTCCGCGTTTGCCGCAAGACCTCGGTGCCGTCCAAAAGCGGGAGCATGATGTCTAACACGATCAGATCGTAGCTTGCTTGCTTAATATAATATAGCGCGTCCTCGCCGTCGTATACCGCGTCGGTGTAAAAGCCAGCGTCGGCAAGAATTTTGCATATCGCGTCGGATATCATTTTTTCGTCTTCCACGACTAATACTTTCATGTTTTTCCCTCCGTTTTTTCTATTGTACCATATTTCTTTTTTGTTTTCTACAATTTATCACACCAAGCTTAAAAAAATCTGAAAAAATTTCAGAACTTTTTAAGCCGGATCGGTATAATGAAAGCATAATCAAACGAAAGGAGTGGCCGGTCATGGCTATCGAAGTTTTCAACCGGTACGAACACAAATATATCTTAAATGAGCAAACCTACGCCCGTTTGCAGGACGCGTTTGAGCAGCATATGACGCTTGACCCCTACAACATTGACCGCAAGCCCTATACCATTACCAATCTCTATTACGATACGCCGGACGATTATCTTATCCGCGCCTCGCTGTCCGACCCGGTCTATAAGGAAAAGCTAAGGCTTCGCGCTTACGGCGTTCCCGAAAAGGATGCCAAGGCCTTTTTGGAAATCAAGAAAAAGTACGATGGTCTTGTCAATAAACGCCGCACGGCTCTTAGTCTGGACGAGGCATATGTGTTTGCCGATACCGGTATAAGACCGGAGAAAAAGGCGTATATGAACGCACAGGTCGTGCGCGAGATCGCCTATTTCTTAGAACATCGCCGCGTATCGCCAAAGTTGTATATCGCTTATGACCGCGTTGCCTATTTTGAAAAGGGAAACGACGATCTTCGCATCTCCTTTGACCGGAACATCCATACCAGACGAAACGAGCTGCGCCTGGAAAGCGGCGATTACGGCGAAAAGCTGTTGGCTGACGGGTATGTGTTGATGGAGGTAAAGATTTCTCTTGCAAAGCCTTTGTGGTTATGCCAATTATTAAGCGCGCTTGAGATCCGCCGCCAGAGCTTTTCCAAATACGGAACGGAATTCAAAAACACCTGCCGCGCGGCAGGCTAAAAATACAGGAGGAACACAAAATGAACGACTTTTTCAATAACCTATTCAATAACGTCCTGTCGGACACTTCCGAGCTTGCGGTCACATCGTCGCTTATCGCCATTTTTGCCGCCGTACTGTTCGGCTTCGTCATCGCCTTTACCTATTATCGTGTCAGCGAGGAAAGCTATGGGCGCAGTCTTGCCGTGACGCTTGTCATGCTGCCGGTCATTCTTTCGGTCATCATCCTATTTGTCGGAAGCAATGTAGCGCGTGCATTCAGTCTTGCCGGAACGCTTTCAATCATCCGTTTCCGGAGTGCGCCGGGCGATCCGAAGGATATCGGATTTATCTTTTTCGATATTGCGGCCGTCCTTGCCTGCGGTGTCGGACTGTACGGCTATGGCGCATTATTTGTTGTGATCCTATGCGTCATTGTGCTTCTTATGGAAAAATTCCGGTTGTTCGAGAAAAAAGAGCAGCGCAAGAAGTTGAAGATCACCATTCCGGAGGACCTGAATTATCCCGGTGTGTTTGATGAAATTTTGGAAAAGTACACGCAAAAGTATCTGCTTACCAAGATCAAGACCACCGATTTGGGTTCGCTGTTCGAGCTGGAATATTCCCTTGTGATGAAGTCCGGCGAAAACGAACGGGAATTTTTAAATGAGCTTCGCTGCCACAACGGCAATCTGAATATCATTTTAGCCTTGGAAAAATAATTTTGATTTTTTTCGTTTTTTCAGAACATTTTAAGCGGATTCCGTATAATGGAAACCGTAAAGGATAAGAAAGATCCGATACAAAAAATAACAGAAAGGAAGTCCATTTCTATGAAAACGAACAACAATCTGCATCGCGTTTTAACGCTTGCCGCCGCAGCGGCTGTCATGACACAGTTTACCCTGTCCGGCACGGTTCTTACCGGGTGCGCCGCCGAAACGCTTACGAGTACCACAGAAAGCCGGTACGCCATAAATCTTGAAAACGCGACTTCGTTTGTGTTTTCGGATTCCGGAATCGCGGCCGTAGACGGCAATTACACCGGCTAGAAGATCTCCGGTACCTCGCTTACCATCAATTCTGCCGGTGTCTATGAAATCTCCGGTTCCTGCACCAACGGCAGCATAAAGGTCAAAAAAGGCACGACCGGCGTTACGCTTGTTTTAAACGGTATCACGCTTGCCTCGGACGATACCGCGCCGCTCTGCTTCAATAAGAGCAGCGAGGTGACGGTTTTAGCCGCCGAAAATACCGTCAATACCTTTTCCGACACAGAACAAAACAACGATGACAGCTATCCCGACAACGAAAACGCCGAAAATGCCGTTATCAAATGCAAGGACGGCTCAAATGTCGTGATTGGCGGCACAGGCACGATAAACATTACGGCAAACGGTAAAAACGGAATCAAATCCGGCGCGACTACCGACGAAGAGGGCGAAGCGTCGCTCACGATCGACGGCGTGACGTTAAATATCAATGCCCCCGTCAACGACGCGGTCAACGCCGAAGCGGCGCTGTACGTCAAGAGCGGCACGCTCGATATTTCCGCAGCGGACGACGCGCTGCACAGCGACTATTCGCTGATCATCGGCGAAAAGGATACGGATAACGGCCCGACCATCCGCATAAGCTCTTGCTATGAGGGCTTGGAGGGCGCAAACGTCGAAATCTATGCAGGCGATATCGAAATTCATTCCGAGGATGACGGCATCAACGCGGCCAATTCCGATTTAAGCGGCTATAACTTCACTTTGGATATCTACGGCGGCAATATTTATGTGGACGCCGAGACCGGCGACGGAATCGATTCCAATGGGTCGCTGAACATTGCCGGCGGTACGGTGGAGGTCTTTTCGACAAGCTCCGGCGCGAATTCGCCGCTCGAAAGCGACGGTACGTTCACTATCACCGGCGGTACGGTGCTTGCCGTAGGCAACTCCGGCATGGCGCAGACTCCCGAAACCGGCTCGCAGAACTTTGTAGCTTTCGGCGCAGGCGGCTTTGGTGGTATGGGCGGCTTTGGCGGCAATAACCGCTTACCGAACGGTTCGGGACAGACCGGACGTCCGGACAGAACCGAATCGGGCAGTCAAAACGGCAGCTTCGGTCAGCCGGGCGGCTTTGGGTCGAACGGTATGGCAGGTTCGGAAGAAAACACGGCAGCCGGCGGTAATATGCTTCTGGGAAACCGTCCGGATATGGGACAAAGCGGCAGTGAGCAGCCGAGTATGCCCTCGGACGGTTCCGATAGGAGCGATAACACCGGTATGCCGGACAATAGCGGCATGACCGACCGTCAGAACGGCGTTTCCATTGCTGCCGGCGATACGTTAACCGTAACCGACAGTGAAAACAATGTGCTGTACACAGCGACGGCTGTCCGCAGTGCCAACTACGTGCTGTTTTCGGACGCATCGCTTGAAAAAGACGGCACTTATACGCTGAATATCAACGGTACAGCCGCAGCCACCTCTTCCGGCTCTGAGGGACAGACCTCTCAGCCGAGCGGCAGACCCGGTGCAAACGGGGATACCCGACCGAGCCTTCCGAACGAGGATAATTCCGACGACAACGCTCAACCGACACCGCCTAACGGCAACCTCCCGAATGACGGCAACGGTCAACCGACACCGCCCGACGGCAATTTTCCGAACGGTGACAACGGCCAGCCGACACTGCCCGACGGCAACCTCCCGAACGGTGGCAACGGCCAGCCGACACCTCCCAACGGCAATTTCCCGAACGAAAATGGCGGCATGCCGAACGGCGCACCAAGCGGTGGTTTTCAGAACGGCGGCGGTCAGCCGGACAGCGGCATGCGCGTGTCGGTGTGGCAAAGAATTTGGGATATGCTGACTAAGCTATAATGTGTAAAAAGCGCCCGACGGTTAATAAAACCGCCGTGCGCTTGAGCGTGTCGCAAAACTTTGTTTTGCGACACGGAAACAGATTTGTGCGCTCGTACCTCATGCCAAAAAGCTCCGCTTTTCGACACTCGCGAATCGATCGGTGAAAAATCCGTGGCGCATGTCCTCGGATTTTTCGGATTTTTATTGAAATCGGGCTTCGCCCGAAAAGCCTTATAGACTTTTGCAACAGTCTGAAGCGTCCGACGGTTAATAAAACCGTCGGACGCTTTGCATTTTATGAAAAGTTTGCCCTTGTTTTGAGGTGGTGCGCTGCGATGTTTTTACCAGTTCAGCTCCGCCAAAATACCCTTTAAGTTGGCAAGTCCGCGCGAAATACCGGCAATGCAGTCCTCGCTGCCCTCGTATTCGACCGTCAGATAGCCCTCATAACCGGCTCTTTTCAAAATGGCAAGATTGCGTTTCACCGGAATATCGCCTTCGCCGATAACCACGCCGGCAAAATATTTGCCGCCGCGCGTCTGACTCTTGCAGGGGCCGATCGGTTCGTTACGGATCATAAAGTCCTTGACATGCACGTGAATGGCATACGGCGCTACGCGCGATACGGCAAGCGACGTGTCCTCATCGACACAGATAAAGTTGCCGATATCGCAAAGCAACCCATAGTTGTCGTGATGGATCGCATTGAATAACCGTTCTACACGGTCGCTGTCCTGGGCGATGTAGCCATGATTTTCCGAGCAGGTGCGAATGCCGAGCGTTTCGGCGTATTGCGTTACCTTTCTGGCGCTGTCCGCAATGTACGGCAGCATGCCGTCAAAGCTGCGTGCCGGCCACTTTTTGCCGAGTCTGTGGCATACGTCGTGGCGCATGAGCTTTGCGCCCAAAATCGCCGCAATGTCCAATTCGCCCTTCAAGCGTTCCACTTCGGCAGCGCGCGCTTCTTCGGTCTCCTTGTAAAGGTCTGCCGTAATTGTGTAGGAGACCACATCAATACCGACTCTTTCGGCTTCCGCACGCAGCTTGCGTGCGTTTTCTTTCTGTTCCTCTAAATTTGCTCCGGCAATTTCGGTAAATTCGATGCCGTCAAAGCCAAGCTCCTTGGCTTTGGCTATGCAGTCAAGCTGCGTTAACTTTCCGGCATTTACATATTGTGAAAACGAGTATAATGTGACCGATGTTTTCATAAACTGTCCCTCACTCTTATTCTTATTTGATAATTACTTCGTGGCCGGTTCTGCCGGATTCGTAGATCGCGTCGAGGATCTTCATGACCGTGATTCCGTCCTCAGCCGTTGCGCGGCAGGGCGTACCGTTTGCCACACAGTCAACAAAGTGTGCCATTTCGCCGACAAACATGTCGCTGGAATCCTTATAGTTTGCGGTGTTTATCTTGACATCGGCAAGGAAGTTGTTGCATTCGGTGTAAAGCTTGACGCCGTCGGTCAGGTCAAGACCGCCCTTGGTGCCGAATAACTGCTTTCTTCCCTCATCCGGGCCGTTTAAGCTGTAAGTGGTTTCCAAAAGAACGGTCGCGCCGTTATCAAAGCGAATGAGCGCGGAGCCAAAATCTTCTACTGTGCAAGGGTCGCTGTCCTTTGCGTTCTTCGGCTTCCAGCCAACATCCGTCTTTAAGTCGTCGCGCTTGCCGAGCTTGGTCTGTACCGTAGCAAAAACGCTTACCGGATTCGGCATGCCCATAAGATAGCGGGTTTGGTCGATAACATGAACGCCGAGGTCGATGACCGGACCGCCGCCGCTCTTTTCCTTGTCGCAGAACCAACCGCCCGGCGCGCCGTGACGGCGGATATATTGCGCTCTAGCATAATAAATGTCGCCGACATAGCCGTTATCCACAAAATCCTTGGCAATTTTCGTGCCGTCTGCAAAACGGAGCACAAAGCCTATCATGAGCAGCTTGCCGTTCTTTTCGGCAGCTTCCTTCATCTGAATGGCTTGGGCAGTGTTATATGCCATCGGCTTTTCGCACAGTACATTCAGTCCGGCGTTCAAAGCCTTTATCGCGCATTCGGCGTGATTGCAGTTCCATACGCAGACATCGGCTGCGTCGAGTTCGTTTCCGACAGCGGCAAGCATTGCGTCTACACTGTCATAGCGGCGCTCGATACCGTATTTATCCGCAGTTTCTTTCAGACGATCCGCGTCGATATCGCAAATCGCGTAAATTTCGGCGTCCGGAACATGACGGTAAGATTCCAAATGGGTGTTTGCAATGTTGCCGGCGCCGATAAGACCGATCTTTACTTTCTTAGACATAGCGATACTCCTTTGTTTGAATAAGATTTAGTTTTCAGCAATAACTTTCTTCAAGAAATCGTAAGCGATTCCGATATCCTTTTCAGGCGTTTCGCCGGCTTCGCGTTCAATCGTGAGAAATCCCTTGTAGCCGATCTCTTCAAGTGCCTTTAAGTAAGCCGGAAAATCCACCGAACCGGTTCCGAGCGGTACTTCTTCGTAGAAACGAACGCCTTGGAATTCGGTTGGAACGGGATGAACGATGCCGTAAATAATTTCCGGATCGCCGATTGCCAAACGGTTGCCGTCCTTGGCATGGGTGTGAACGATGTACTTCTTTAAGCGATGAACTGCCTTGACGGGATCATCGCCGGTGACCATGCGCAAGTTTGCCGGGTCGAGGTTGACGGAAACGCCGGTGGAATTCAGGCTGTCAAGAAAATCGCCGAGAACATCCGAGGTCTCCGGGCCGGTTTCGACGGCAAAACGGACGCCGTGGCTGTCGGCAAAATCGGCAAGTGCGCCGCAGGCCTCCTGCATGATCTTGTAGCGGTCGTGGTTGAACGTCTGCTTGGTGTAGGTCCCCACGCCGGCGTCCACGAGCACCGGGATGTCCCGGACATAGACGACGCAGCTCCCTACGTCGTTGTGGTTGTGGCTCTCGTTGTTGTAGCCGCCCTTCGCTCCGAGAAACCATCCCGAAGGATTGCGCATGAAGCACATTTCGGTCTCGGGATACCACGTGGCCGGGGGTACGCCGCGCCGCAGGTTGCGGCGCACCTCCGCCGGAGCGGTTTCGGCCGCAAGGCGGTTCAGCGAATCCGCGGCCTCGCGGATCAGCGGGTTGAACCGCACCGTTTCGAGCGCCCGGTAGGCGTCGTTGCCCGTGAT
>ERZ773136.1442-NODE-1442-length-23173-cov-3.754780_pt1 | contig 23173 bp, 27 predicted proteins | sample MGYA00580855_ERZ773136 | MGnify/ENA primary metagenome ERZ773136 (study PRJEB29015, sample SAMEA2737860) | human gut metagenome | biome: human gut; feature: human-associated habitat; material: faeces | place: China | collected 2012 ... | reverse complement strand
AAACTGTCTGAAAAGGCAGTTTTTTTATATAATCTATAAAAAACTTACAAGTATATATTTTACAGAAAAATACTTAAACCCGTTTAAAGATGAGTTGTTATTTCTATTATTTGAATAAAGGAGGTTTTTATTGTTTTGCAGCGTCTGCCTCAACAGCAGGCGTTTTTTGTATTTTTAGTATGATTTACAGGGGCTGTGCTCCGGCAATGATCGCGGCGGTTAGGCGAAACGCAAAAGTAACAGAATCATAAAAAACGCGCAGACGCTGATAGTTGTAAAGCCGCTGGCGTAATGCGCCGGGCAAGACTCGCAGACGTTGTACACATGTTCAAAGTAAGTGTCTTGCGGGGGGGTACAGAAGTGCTATAATACTTGGTAATATTATCATAACGAATATTTTTGATTTCAAATAAAAGAAAGATGCAGTTATTGTTTGTTTTTAATGAGATGGTTATGAGTTTTACAGTTTGGATGGAACTGTGTAAGGCAAAAGCTGTCTGTAGGGACTGTAAGTGATTTTAAAGTGGAAGATGAGTTGCAGTATTAAATCAGCGGCTTTGAAAATATAAAACTTGTAAGATGAGAAAGGGTGTTATGATGTTGAGCAAAGGGCTTAATAAGAAAGTTGTTTTGGGAGTAGTATGTGGGTTAAGTTTGCCTGTAGCAGTAAATGCATCGGATTTTATCTATGCCAAGACTGTGACGGCTCCGGGTGAGTATAATTTTCATGAGGGAATAGTAAGTACTGGTGATGAATTGATAAGTTTCAATAATTCCAATACTTCTGGCAGTCCTAAGAATTATATTATTAATATTGAAAATGCTGGAGAGTTAAAACTGGATAGTACCTCTCCTTGGGGGGTGATCGATGTTGGCTCTAATAATCAGAAGGCAAATTATGCTGAAGCGGCGATAACGATCAACGGTGATTTGGAAATAAGCAATAAAATACAAAATAATAATGATGGCAGGATCATCTCGCTGATGGGAGGTAAGAATACTCTGCATATCAATGGCTCTCTGAAGATATCTGATTCTGTCTGCAGTTATGGTTCTGCTAATCTTTGGCATTATGGACTGAAAGCTAATAATGGCAGTGAGATCATAGTCCGTAATGATTTTATCATCAATTCACTCCAGGCTGAAAGCATATCAGATAGCGCAGGGCAGACTTTTGCAGCAGGTATTTACAGTGACAGTTGGAGTTGCGACGGTAATGATAGTGATGAACGCAGCAAAGATGCTGATGTTTTAATTACTGTTGGTACGGACAATAACGATAAAATAATTTTGGAAAATATTAAATCAACGTCCAAATCAGGAGTTGCTTTTACTTATGGTGTTTTAGCAACGTATGGGGATACGGGCAATAATAAACGGGAACAGACTGCTACCATAAATCTTAACGGCAGTACGGTTATCCGTAATTTGGATGCTATAGGTAAATCAGAAGCAGATGTGTATGCTTTGGCAGCAGAGGGAAATGGTGTTATCAATGTCAATGGAGATCTGCTGATCGAGAATATTGGTGATAGCTCAAGCCTAACAGCAGATGTGGAACGATATTATAATGCTGTTGTTGCTGCAGGTGGGTCGGTTAATATCAATGTAGCAGGCAATGCTGAAAACAAGATCAGGATCACAGGTGATTTGGCAAGTTATATGGAAAATTCAGCTATCAATCTGCATTTGCTGAATCGGGATTCTTATCTGCGGGGTGCCAGCTTAACAGATGGCGGAAGTATAAATATGACATTGGCAGATGGAGCTGTCTGGCAGGTGCTGGACAGGGTAGAATGCGGTGACAGTGCAGTAGATGCATTGAAAAATAGCAGTGAAGTAAGTAATTTAACGTTAAAAAATGGTATCGTTGATTTGTATCATAATGACTGGTCATTTCAAGAGCTGAAGATCGACCGGCTGCATGGCGATAGCGGGACTTTTATTATCAATACAGATTTAAATAAGGGGGAAAGCGATCATTTAACGATTTCTAATGCATCAGGTGCGGGTAACTACAAACTACTGACCTATGATCCGGAAGCTTCGGCGCTGTCTGGAAAACAATTCGAGCAGAAAATAATTGATGCCCCGGTGGGAAATTTCAATTTGACCAGTGGCATTATGGAAGGCGCTTTATATAACTATCAGGCACAGCTGACTAAAATTACTGTAGGTGGGAGAAATGAATGGAAGATAGTTGGTTTGGGAACTGGTGATGTTGAAGATAAAGCAAATAATACAAGTACCACAGTCAAAAGCGCTTGTTCAGCCGGTTCACATATATATTATGGATGGCGTAACAATACAATAGTGCGTCAGCGGCTGACCAAAATGCATAGAGTACCAGAAGTTCGCAGCGGTATGGGTATAATGAAGAACGCAGAACGATTGCTTCACGAGCAAATAGATAATGGCGGTATTTGGGTACAGCTGCAACGTGGAGAGGATGCTTACAGAGGCAGAAATTATTTCGAAAGCCAATATAATACCTATGCGATTGGATTTGACCGTCAGTTTACCAATGATAGTAAGGGTAACTGGCTGTTGGGAGCGGCTGTTTTATATACAGAAGGAAAAGGGAACTATGCCAGCGGTACTGGTGATTACCAAGATCTGGGGCTGAATCTTTATGGTGTAAGGCGTTTGTTATCTGGTCATTATCTTGACTTGAATCTAAAGGTCAATCATATGGAAAATGATGTTGCCAGCAGGACGCTGACAGGAGATCATGTTGGCAGTAAATTAAGAAACAATGGTATTTCTTTAGATGCTGTTTATGGGAAACGGATATTGTTAGATGAGTATGGCTGGTACCTTGATCCGCAGCTGGAAATAACATTAGGGCGGTTAAATGGAGCCGGTTACAGCACGGATAATGGAGTACGTGTTCAGACTGACGGTGTTAACAGTGCCAGCTGTGGAATCGGTATTGCGTTGGGGCGTGCTTTTGCTAATGGCGGAAATATATATGTACGTGGAAGCTGGCTGCATGAGTTCGGAGGCAGTTACGATATAAATATGACTGACAGTAATAATGTACAGTTAGTGGAATCACAAAGTATGAAAGATACGTGGTATGAAGTTGATCTTGGCGGAGATGTGATGTTAGGAAAGCAGAATAATTTGTATTTTGGCATAGCGCGTTCATTCGGCGGGACCTTCCAGAAAAAATGGCAAGTCAACGCCGGGTTGAGATGCAGTTTCTAGACATTGAGGCACTGTTACGTGCGAGTGACAGCGCAGCATAGAACAGGACTGCCGAAAGCCCGCAGAAATAACGACTGGATAGGGAGCTGTTTCTGTGAACCTCTCTGTAATTAGTTGCAATCGACAGTAATAAGCTCAGCAATATAAAAAATCAGCGATATGAAGTAAGTTTCATATCGCTGATTTAGTTTGTTATTTTCTGCTTATGATGTAGGCCAAAAGGCGTAACCAGTGCAGGAGCTTTGTGTATTTGCTATTGATGTCGTACCTCGTTTCTCTGTTTGTTTTACAGTTCTCTGTGTTTGCTGATGATGGCCCGGCTCAGTTCGTTCAGGCAGCTGGTCAGCTTATCCAGCCGCTGCTCCATACGCAGCAGCAGATACCAGCTCAGTACCATCGGGAAACCGAAGTTGCCGACAGCGCTGAAGATCTCTTTGGTATCCATGGCGGTTAAGCCAGCACGGTAACAGTAACGACTTTGATGCGGGCTTCAACGAATTCGCTCAGCCCCAGGCCGCCGCTGGTCAACACGCCTGCTTCGATGATCTTGGCGGCTGCTGCCTGCGCTTCGGCTAAGGTAACGTCTTCACGCGGGTCGGCGATGCTTAAAGTTTTTTTAGCGCCGTCGCTTTTGGTGAAGATGAGTTCTAAAGTTTTTTCCATGTTTGTTCTCCTTTACATTAGATTTTTGTTTGCAGGTGGGGTTTATTCTGCTTTGTCGAGTTCGGCTTTTTCGGTAACGTAAACGTTAACTACGGCGTGGCTCATAAGTTCGCCGATGGCTTCGGTAACTGCGAGGCATTTGGCGGCTTCGGCGTCCAGGCGGACACTGCCGACAGAGGTGCTTTTGGTTTGCATGGCGCCAAGGGCGTTGGTGCCGTTTTCTACGTCCATGGAAAGTTTGAGGGAAGTAGGATTTTTGCTGACAGTCATATTTTCAGCTCCTTTCATAATTTGGTTTTGTTTTTATGGTTTGTAACCAGAGGTTACATTTGTGAAAATACTTTTTAGTTTTATTTATGAAGCTTTCTTGAAAGAAAGCTTCGGAAAGAACTTTGCGCACTGTGACAATTCCTGTTTAACTTTGCTCGCTGTCCGGCTTCCGGGCAACTCGGCATTGCAGTACAGAGAAAAGCTTTAGCTGGAAATCGTCAATGCCTCAAACAGTCCCTCCAGCGCTTACAGCTCACAGCGTACACAACGGAATGTGCCACAATGTGCGCTCAAAACCCTTGTGCCGTACTATTCAGCTATGGATTTCATAAGCAGAGTATCGACCGCCTGATATTATCAATATTTACGGTCTATGGCAGTAAACCGTATGATACAGAGGGTTTTAAAGCGCAATCCAAAGCTTAACAGCGCTGAAAGTTCTTTGCTGACTTTCTTTCAAGAAAGTCTAAAAAAGCTAAAAAAGCTAAAGAAAAATAAAAAAGATTGAAGAAAACATTAAAAGAAAACATCGTGTTCTTTAAAAAGCAGCCCTTTTAAACAAGGGGGCTGCTTTTTGCATACCACAGGGCCTTGCCCCTGATGACCTGCCCGCCGGGCTTCATAGCCCCGTCGCCTGGTGAATCACGCAGATACCATAAGTCCCAGCGGGTTTCGGCGTCGCCGCTGTACGGTCCGTAGCCGTCGATAAGCGCAGCTTCGCAGTGAGTAAGCACGTTCCCGCGGTCGATAGGGATATTGAGCCCCTGCGCCAGCTTGGCAACTAATTTACCTGCGGCGTCGATCTGGCGGGGAGTGGGCGGAAACTTGCCGAACTCAGTATCCCTGCCGTTATGGGGCAGCGCGCCGCAGGCGCAGCAGAGAGCGATACCGATAGCGCCGGTATTGCGGTGCCACGTATGGCTTTTAAGCTCGGTGAGCTGCGTGCAGGTCTGGTAAATACTGCCGTCGGCGTCGATATTGAAATGGTAGTCGTCGTAAAGCTGGCCGTAACGCCCGGCGGTCCAGTGCAGATAGATCTGCGAGATGCGGTTGTATCCCAGGGCGACAAGTTCGGCGAGTTTGGCTGCTGTCAGCAGCGGTGCTGATGATATTTGCATGGTGATGCTCCTTTCCTGTGAGTTTGGAGAGCAGGCCATTATTTTAACGTACTCCGTTCAGCATTTTGATGTGCTGTGGCACCCTCTCACTCTTATATGGCTTTTTAGGCCCTGTTTTTTAACCTGCCGGCAGGAAAAATTTAAAAAGTGTAAAATTTGCTCTTCCAAGCGGCGGATAAAAAATATTTATGTAAAGGGGGTTAAAAATGACCTTGTAAAAAGCCATATAAGAGTAGGGGATATTATTACTGACGCAGTAAGCATACCGAATCTTTAAAATCTTAAAGACCTTTAGCATCTCTTAAAGCTTTTAAATCATTAAAATCTGTAAATCCTTCGTACATACTTATGATTTTGACTTGGAAGTTTTAAGTGTTAATAATGGTTTTGTATTACTGATCTGCGTTAGTATTGATACTTACACCCTAAATTCAGCGAAAGCAGGTAAAAAACATGAATGATTCTTTAGCTTCACAACAAAAATCTAAAAAGACGGGCGGCGATGTGCTGAGTGCCCGTCTTTTGTATTTGGCGCTGAAATGCCCCTTACTGCAGGGAAAACACTGCCAGACAGAGGCTGTACGGCCAGTTGAGCCGCAGACTGTCAAAACGGTGAAACCGCCGAGAAAGGACGATGCTTTAGTAGAGCTGCGTATCGTTTTGCCTTATGGTCTGCGCAAGCAGGCACAGGACGAGCATATCAACTGCAGCGCTTTGTTCCGCAGGGCGCTTAAACGCAGTTTAACGTCACGCCGCAGTTCTGGCGCCAGGTGTGACTAGTGGATCATTTTACAGCGATCGAAAATGCGTGGCTGGAACCTCCGCAGAGCCTGGCGGAAGCCGTGTACAGCTGTGAATTGTGTAATGAGGCTGTTGGCGCCGGTGATTTGTATATCGAGCTGGATGGGCTCATTATTTGTATAGACTGTCTGGACAGCCTGACGGCGCGGGAGCTGGCAGTAGAGGTGTTGAATAATAAGATCACCGCAGCAGGGTGAAATAAGGGGATGTATTGATGACAGTTACTTGCACAGAAACAGCGGAGTGTGATAAATGGGCCGAAATAGTGGCTTTAGCGCAGCAGGGCAATAAAAAGATGCTGGGGGTGATTTTGCAGGCTTTTGATATCAAACTGCGTAAAATAGCACATACCAGCGCATACAAAGGTTTTGCCGAGGATGGCGAACAGATCGAAAGGATTGCCGTAGTAAAGGCGCTGGAAAAGTGGGGACAGCGGCAGGATTTCGAGAAGCTGCCGGCTTTTATCGTCAGTAAGTCGTATACGGCGATCAGTAGTGAATGGAAACGCCGGCATAAGGATGAAGAAATGACCTGCCCTTATGAAATAGAAAGCGGCTGTGAATTTGCAGAGGAAGTGCTGACGGCAGATGTGGCGCAGACGACGCGTACTTATTTTGAACAGCAGCAACTGCAGCAGGATTTTGCGGAAGTGCAGGAACTGCTGGTACAGCTTTCGCCCAAACAGGAAGAATTGATCGAACTGCATTTTCTGGAAGGCTGGAGCAACGGCGAACTGGCACAGAGGTTTGGCGTCAGTCCTGCGGCGATCAGCAAAACGATCAAAAAAGGACTTACTAAGCTGCGGCAGCTGCTGCTTGCGGCGCATCAGGCCGAAAAACAGCGGGAAGCGGAAGAACTGCTGATGTAGATAAGCTGGAATATGGATCATCAGGCGCTGGCCGGCAGGCTGTTATGGCACGGCCAGCCAGGGTGATCTGCCTGGGAAAATGCGTTTGCCGCCGCCTGGACAGAGAAACCCGTAAGTGCGCCTGACCATATAAGCAATCAGAGGCTGAAAATATTGCGAAGGATGTGCTGAAAAATGGAGAAACCTTATGAACAGATACGGCGGATGGTAAAACTGTTTGAATATAACAGGCTGAAGCTGCAGTTTAGAAATGAAGATGAACGGGCCAGGTTTATTGATGGCTGGGCAGAACACTTCTGTGAAACGGACGATGCCGAATGGAATATTGCGGTTACTATTATGACTGCCCGCCGCCGCGAACCGAACTTCTATAATATGGAAAAAGCCCTGCGCGAAGCGCAGGGCTTAAGGAGGGAACGCAGATTGCAGGATGAATGGCGCGCAAAAGACAAAGGGAGTTTGCAGCAAGATCAGCGAGCAAATAATAACGCCGCAGAACAAGGACGGGGGGAAAAAGAAAATAATAGAGCAAACGCCCAAATAGGCACAGCTTCCGAAACAAGCGGCGGAGCAACTACCGCCAACACGCAAAAAAGAGCCTTGCTGCTGCAAGGCTCTTATAATTTGAAAGCTACCCCGAAAACACCCGAAGAAATAGCGCAGGAAGCACTGCTGAGGTATGAGAGGAGAGAGACAAAGTGAGTCATGGTGAGTTCCAATATTAATGAGGGTTTCTGCCAGAGTCAGTCTCAATTTATGTTTAGATTGATTTTGCGTAGCCTGAAATAATTCTTCTGCTTCCCCAAAATTTACACTGACGAGGGCCTTTTTTCTAGGAAATAACTTACTAACAATTTCTTCTAATTTTTTAGCTTGTTCCATATCCACAACATTAGAGTGAAGTTCAGAAGAAAAAGTTACATAATTGGAGGAAGCGCATAATTTGGGAGTGTTTCTTAGCAAGTTTAAATACAAGTTGCGAAAAAGAGAAAAACGTAAGGATGTCTTCGTTGTATATACTAGAATACGGTGTGTCATCAATTCCGATTTCAAGAAGATTGTTTGCTGTTATTTTCCATTTTATTATAGAGTCTTTCCTAAAGGAGGTTTCTTTTTTACTTGAATAATAACTAGTTCTATGCATGGTTCTTTTCCGGCAGAAATATATTCAAGAATATCTTCTGTAATTAATGTACCGTTTAATAGGATGTAAATTGAATCAAGTCCTCAATTATTCCCGCCATCTAGAATTCCTTTATCTATTTCTTCATCACTTAAATCAATTTTTTCATTATTTATTTTGATCTAAAGAATTTTAAAAAATGGGATTCTTCTGAACATGATTCATTGTCATTAAAATCTTGATTAATCAATTCTAACAAGAGAAGAGATAAATCAATTGAAAATCAGACCTTTGTATGATAAAATTTATTTTGGATTTTTGTTGACCTTGAGAGGGATTATTGATGAAATATAGAGTTATTGATCTTTTTGCTGGAGCGGGTGGACTTAGTTTGGGTTTTTCTCAGACCGGTTGTTTTAATATCGTCGCTGCAGCAGAAAATAACACAGATGCAAGAAAAACTTATAAAAAAAATTATGAAATTAAGCGTCTTTATTCGGATGTGCGTACAATAGACTATAAAGAACTGGTTGAATCTGTAGGATCAATCGATGTTGTAATTGGCGGACCGCCATGTCAGGGCTTTTCAAATGCTAACAGGCAGCATTCTACACTAATTAGTATGAATAACAGGCTGGTAAAGGAATATGTGCGGGCAATAGTTGAACTTCAGCCAAAGGCTTTTGTTATGGAGAATGTGGCAATGTTGCGATCCAATGTTCATAGGTTCATAGTAGATGATGAAGATATAAATGATCCGGTCGTGATGGGATTGAAAATGATAGAGTCTGAATTAGAGCTGTTACCTGCAGAAATTGATTTCCCAAATGCCTTGGATTTTATAAAAAATAATGATAATATAGATAAGTATATTTGGGATGAGAAAAAATATAAGATAATAAATCTTTTGTATCGTTTCAGAATAAATAATGAAAAGTTTGATAATTCAGTAGATCGTTATAGAAGATATTTAAGTGAAATGTTACAAGTTATTACTGGTGCAGATGAAGATGCAGAAGATTTTTTGGCAGAAAAAGAAAGATATATGGCAAAATTGCTGTTGCAGTATATGGATGGTACGAAAATTCCATTAGAGGAGATGATTGCTGCCATTAAGTTACCTTTATTTGTTCAAAGGATGCTGAGTAAAGCAAGAGAACTTATTGATAACAAGATTCATATTATTAAATACAGGAATGATGGTGGCTCAGTTTCTGCAGTTGTTAATTCCTATGCTGTTTTTGATTATGTTAGAGGTGTTCTTGGCTCGGATCCTTATAATTATCAAATTTTTCCTATGTTGCTTAATGCTATAGATTTTGGAGCTCCTCAAAAACGGGAACGTTGTATTGTAGTTGGAATAAAGAATGGCATGTGCTACAGGAAACCTGTAGCTGAATTTACTGAGGAATGCTACCGAACAGTTTATGAAGCAATATCAGATCTTCAGAAAATTCCAACCTCTATAGATGTGCGGTCTTATGAACCAGTGTCTTTGCCGGAAATTGATGAAATAAGCGACTTAGCCAGAGAGTTGCGTGGTAAATTGCTGTATAATCATGTATCTACAGCAACAAGAGCCGTTGCTCAGACGAGGTTTAAAGCGTTAAAAGCGGGGCAAAATTTCCATGATTTGAAAAATGAATTAAAATCGACTTACAGTGATGCAGAACGAACGCAAAACACTATTTATATGCGCCTTCGTTATGATGAACCTAGTGGAACTGTTGTTAATGTTAGAAAATCAATGTGGATACATCCTGAACTTGATAGAGCAATTTCAATACGCGAAGCAGCAAGACTGCAGACATTTCCGGATTCATTTATTTTTGAAGGTACCAAGGATTCGCAGTATCAGCAGGTTGGCAATGCTGTGCCTCCATTTTTGGCCAAAGCGATTGCAATGAGTATAGCAGATGCGCTAAAATCGAAAGATAACAACAATAAAAAACGGAACAGTCTATAATAGACTGTTCCGTTTTTTATTGTTAAAGGTTATAAGCTTTTGTTAAGATTTTTTCAAATATTATATCTGGTGAAAGGCAGTCTAATACATATATTCCACCTAGGAGATTTAGATATTTTGCCAATTCTCCAACATTATCAGTATTAATAGTCAAACCGTCTTTTTTTGCTTCGAGAATAGCTTCAATGAAGGGACGGATAATGTTTGGATTATTTGATGTGTTTCGTTCCAGTATATGCATGATATAATCGGAATTTTCGCATATAAATTTAGTTAGTTCATAGGGATCTGTGCGCTGTTCGTCATATGTCAGTTTTCCTATCCACCATAGTCGGGATATAGCATTCCTTGTTAAGGAGCGCCTTGCTCCAAAACCGAAAAAATAATGTTGTTCAATATTGCTTTTAGTAAATTTTTCTCGAATATTCCAACGATACTGTACATACTCCCAGAATGGGCCTAAACATAATCCTGCCCATATACGTTCATCTGATGCTTGAGATTCGGATAAGAATTTTAAGTTGTTGTAGACTATTTGAACATTCTTGAAATCTGTGAGGAATGGTTTATCTTCAGATGTATATAATTGGAAATCCGGTACACTATACTTTGTGTCGATAAAAGGAGATGTCTCCAAAACTGATAAAAGCCATTCATTTGATGGTAGAGTGAAATTTACTGCATATTGGTCAAGATTGGCCTTAATTGCTGAGATATTGTCCCAATTTATGAGCTGAATTTTCATTCTTCAACACCTCCTGTATTGCCAAAGCCGGTGCAAAGAATATTTAGAGCATCAGATGCTGGGTTGTTGATCAATTTCTGTGCTAATGAAAATGTGTTTTGTTGATTAAAATCTTTATCCTCAATATCACAAGAAAAAATCTTGTGTAATTTGTTTTTGATGGTTCGGTACCAGCCGTATTCCTGTAATTCTTCTCGGTCGGAGATATCTAATTTACTAATTTCGGATAAAATATAACTTAAGGCCGGAATTATAGTAATAGCATTTAATATTGTTTGAGTTTCTGGAGCTTTGCTCAATTGTTTGTAATTGTAATAATCTTTTTGAGGCAATTTAATTATAATTTTTTGGTTGCTATGATAATCTATGAGCATTTCAGATACAGTAACATTAGCGTTACATACGATACTGAATATAGATGGTGTACTGGCAAAATCTTCAGTTATTTTTTCAATATTTACATTAACTTGTTTGCCGACAGCTAATATACAACCTTTTTCAATGTCAAAAGTGATGGCTGAATAGTCATTATGAAAGTCTGAATTTGTGTATGCACTAATGTCATCTTTGGCTACAATAAAAGGACATATTTGAAGTTTTCCGCACACAGCCTTATTGTTTATAATATAACTATCAAATATTTTGCTTGTTTCCTTAACAGTACGAAATCCTGTCTGGGGGCATTCTAGATGGTAAACATATTGTGCTTTTCCTTGAGCGATTAAGTTTTTTAAATCTTCGTTATTTAAAGCAACCGTGAAATCTACTTGAACATGATAACCGTTCAACGACAAGTCAACGACGCTTTCGAAGCTTCCATTTTTGTAATCATCGGAATAATAAGCAAGTACTGGATATGGGTAAAGTTTATATCTTATTTCCATATGCCCTTACCTCCATAGAACAATAGTCATGATAGTTTATAACAACAAGTATTTGCAAAGTGGTAGCTTTAGTAAAAGTAATGTCTTTAATTCTATTTTCTGTAACTTGAATATATGGTTGTGCAGTACAGGTGGCAGATATAATTTCAGCATTGTAGTTTTGAGATTCTGCAGACATATATAAATCAATAAAACCATTGGTTGCTGATATAGAAGGCGTGATTGAAATTCGATATTCGCCTTTTGTTTTATTATTACACATGATTCTCGTTTTCGTAGGTATACTAGCAATGGTATTTTTTTTATGTTCTATTGGAGAGTTACCATTACCACTTCCAGTGCCCTGTCTGCCTCCATCACTGCCAGTTTTGCTATTTGTGTCGCTAGAAGTTCCACCTTCTCCGGGAATGTCATCAACAATGATTTTTCCTGTTTCGTCATCAAACTCTGTTGTGCCAGAACCGGGGAGAATTAGTCCTTCTGATTTTGTACTGCGCATAACAGTTTTTGTTTGTATATTTTGAATAATATTGCTTACAGATTCAATTTTTTCTCTTGATGTTGTTTTATCAGGTTCATCTGCTGCGAGATATTCGCCGACAGATGGGTCAAGAGCTTCTTCGATGTCATCATCCTTTAATGAATTAAGAGATTCTTTGATGAATTTAGTTAGTAAATTAATAATATGTTTAGCTTTTGTTTTGTTTTCCGCTCGCTCGATTTCCCACTTTGTATGTTGAGGATTTTCTAACTCACGTAGGAATTTATTTAGTTCGTTTCCTTCAATAAATAGCACCCCGGCAAATGGAAGCCAGCCGCTTATATTGCCTTTATCCATAATTTTCATACCTGTTTTTCGCACCATTGCTACTCTGCGATGGTAATCAGTTTCAATCATTAGGCGCAGAGATACTTTTCCTAGGTCTTCAATTTCTCTTTCATATAAGGGTGAGCGTTTGGTTTCAGATATAAGTGTTGTATAGTACTCGTCAGCGTGTTCTTCAAAAAATGATTTGTGTGAAATCATTAGTTCTGGAAGAGTATTTTTGTTAATAATAGTGTTTTCGACTGCAACTTCTAATTTTTCGGAATAAATAGCATATAAAAATCCATCTAATATAGAGGCAACAATTTTACTTTCCCAGTCAGTGTCACCGTTAAATCCTATTATATAAATGTCTGTGCCGCTGTTGCCTGCAGTACGTATTTGAAAATTATGGTCGATGGAATATTGGCGTTTTGCAGGTGAGTTTTTGGGGTTGCCGTAGAAGCCAATACCCTGTGCAGTGGTACCTTTTTCATCTTTAAAACTGGTCAGCCTTGCAATACCCTGATATGCTTCGATCCCTGTACTGTCAAGAGTACTGTAGAAAACTGTCCTGAAATCTGAACAGGCATAAGGTGCAAATTTTCCTATGCCGAAAGATCCGCCATTTGAACCGCTTTTATCCGATGTTCCTTGAGATTTTGTTAAATTACACCAAGGTGAATTATATTCTTCATCAGAGCCCAGTAATCCTGTGGTATTGAAGTCGCTTATACGTAAACAGCGTATTTTGGGCTGGTTAGATATTTTAATAGCATTGTTAAAGAACACTTTGGCTTTTTCGGACTGTTGTATCGACCAAAAACTAAGTGCTCGGTCGAACACATCTTTCAGTGCGGAAAAATCAGGAATATCATTGGGGGTAATTTCAAATGTTTTAAATTCTATTCGAGTAGGTGTTGTATCATTTAGGATAGCATCTATAGAGTTTTGGCAAATTTCTCTTGCGAGGGATTTTATCGGAGTACCTTTAAATGTTTCCACACCAGAAGCGGCAATTCCAATTATTTCACCGCAATTGTTAGAAGGAAAATTCCATGAGGGGTTAGATGTCATTTTTCATCATCCATCCTTATTTTGAATTTAGTGTATTCTAATGAGAATATGTTTACTGAAAACATTTCTTATAAATCGTTCTTTTAACTTCTAAGAATAATTATATGACTAATGATGATTGAAGTCAATTTTAGATACAGGAATTATGTGTAAAGTAATATAAGTATAATCATTTTAACTTTTATATAATAGAGGTATAATTAAAGTATTAAAATTGTGTGTACAATTGTTGAAATATGTATACTAATGCATATATTATTTACTATCCAAGACTTCAAAAAGAGAAATAAATTGATGGAGGGAAGGTAGATGGATACAATTACAAAAGAACAGCGCAGCCGTAATATGGCAGCAATACGTTCTGTAAATACTATTCCTGAACTGTATTTACGGAAACTGCTTTTTTCCAAGGGTTACAGATACAGTATTAATTCAAAAAAAGTGTCAGGGCATCCGGATATCTATCTGAAAAAATATAATACAGCAGTATTTATTAACGGCTGTTTTTGGCACAGGCATGAAGGTTGCAAATATTCTTCTACGCCAAAATCGAAAGTGGAATATTGGCAGAAAAAGTTTGAGATGAATATCAGGCGTGATCGCACTGTTAAATCAGAGCTGAAAGATGCAAATGTTAAATGTCTTGTAATATGGGAGTGTTCTATTAAAAAGATGAGAAAAAATCCTGAATTCTGCAGTGAAATACTTAGTGCAATGACAGAGTTTTTTAAATCCCAGAACTTATATATGGAGCTATGAGTGTGTATGAAAAGACAGATCGCAGGATTGTTAAGAATCTGGGATGTTTTAAAGGGGTCATTGAACATACCACAAAAGCCGCTGAATATTCAGCGGCTTCTTTATTTTCAATATAATGGTGGAGACGAAGAGGATCGAACTCTCGACCTTACGGATGCGAACCGTACGCTCTCCCAGCTGAGCTACGTCCCCACTACATAAAATATCTTACTCCTGCCGGCGCAAAATTACAAGTATATTTTTAGCTTTTGGGGCTTGCCGCTATGTATACACGCGCGCTTATTGACAACTTTTGCCGCTGGTGCTACACTTTAAAGTAATTTCATAAGTATTTGATCGATGATGAGGATTAGTAGCTTTGCCAAGCGGACCTCAGCGAGCCGGTGACAGTGCAAGTCCGGCGTTTGGCGGCAGGGTGAATGGACCTTTAAGATACGGCTTGAGCCCGCAAGGGGGTAGACGCCGTCGGGATGCTTCGCCCGTTACCAGGGAAGGGGATATCGGCCATGGCCCGTATCTTAGCGAGCGGACCTTAATCGGTCAAGCAGGGTGGTACCGCGAAAGTTGTGTCTTTCGTCCCTACATGGGGATGGAGGGCTTTTTTTATTGCCCGGGCTGAAGGAGGCTTATATTATGGATAAAGAAAAAAATACCAGGCTGCCGTTGGTGGACCTGATCGAAGTTAAACCAATGCAGGACGGCTACCGCTGGGTAGCGATCACGGCGATGCTGTTCGCTATCGGCATCATCCTGCACACGGTCAGCCCTAATGTGGGCGGCGTGACGCCGAACTGGACGATCGCCATGTATTCTATCGTTATCAATCTGACGAATCCGACGCTGTCGCAGGCTGTGGGCATCGGTTTTATTGCGGGCATCACGCTGGTGCCGTCGTCGAAGTCGGCTTTTCCGCTGGGTAATATCGCAAGCGAGCTTTCGGGGGCGATCACCTGCTGCATCCTGGTCAAGGCGATGCTGCGCTGCGGTTTGGGCAAGTGGAAGCTGCGCCCCCTGGTAACGGGATTTTTGGCAACTATGGCCAGCGGCGGTGTGTTTACTTTCATTTTAAAGATCGTTCTGGGCTTGCCGCTGCATGTCTGGCTGTATGCCATGCTGCCGGTGGTGGCGATCGTGGGCGCGCTGAACGGCATGATCACCTTTTTGCTGTTCGGGCCGGTGCGGAAGCTGTTTTTTGTGCAGGAGGACGATGAATGATGGAGAGCGTTATCAGGCTGGAAAATTTTTATTTTGCTTATAATAAATCGGAGCTGGTGCTGCAGGATATCGACCTGGAGATCAAAAAGGGTTCGTTCACTGTGGTGGCCGGTCCCAGCGGCGCGGGCAAAACTACTTTGTGCAAGGCGATGACGGGCATTGTGCCTTTTTATATGGGCGGGCGTTACAGCGGCGATGTGCAGGTGCTGGGCGAATCGACTAAGGGCCGCCGGGTGTCGGATATCGCGATGCGCGTGGGGCTGATGCTGGAGGATTACGAAAGCCAGCTGGTTTCGCTGACCGCGGGCGAGGAAGTTGCTTTCAGTTTGCTGAATCACGGTTTTGCGCCGGAGGAGGTGGCGGAGCGTACACGTAAGGCTTTGGAGGACGTGGGTCTGCCGGGGCGCGAGAGTTATCAGCTGGACGAGCTGTCGGGCGGGCAGCGCCAGCGTTTGCTGCTGGCGGCTACTTTGGCGGTGCATCCCGAGATCATTGTGCTGGATGAGCCGGTATCGGCGATGGACCCGGACGGGGCCCATTCGCTGTATGAGCTGTTATATGCGATCCATCAGCGTTACGGCACGACGATCATCGTAGTTGAGCACCGGGTGGACTATCTGCTGCCTTATGTGACGGACATGGTAGTGCTGAAGGAGGGGCAGCTGGTAACGGCTGATACCTTTGCTGCTGCGGCGCGGACGATGTATGAGGACGAGGAGCTGCGTCCGCTGGTGCCTGCGCTATGGCAGGTGAAGCTGGGCGTCGAGCGCCGTTTCGGCATCACTTTGGGCGAGTGGCGGACTGAGGCAGAGGCGGCTGCGGAATTACAGCTGCTTGGTTTTGAAGGGGGGAACGCCTGATGCTGGAGGCTAAAGAGGTCAATTTTGCTTACCGCAGGGGTCTGCCGGTACTGAACGATATCGCCTGCACGATCGGTGACGGCGAGTTTGTGGCGCTTTTGGGCCATAACGGCAGCGGCAAGACGACGCTGAGCCGTTTGTTCATGGCGCTTCTGCATCCCCGCAGCGGGCAGGTGCTGGTAGACGGCGAGGATATTGTCAATTATGAGCCGGCCGACCTGGCTGACAAGATCGGTTATGTATTCCAGAACCCGGATCTGCAGATTTTGGAAGATACGGTTTTTGATGAGGTGGCGTATGGGCCGAGGGCTAAAAAGCTGACGGCAGAGACGATCAAAAAGCAGGTGGAGGCAGCTTTGGCGGCTACGGGGCTGGCCGAGCTGGCGGGCGCGTATCCGCGTCTGCTGTCCTTTGGGCAGAAGCGGCGGTTGGGTGTGGCGTCGGCGCTGGCGCTCAATCCGCGTACTTTGATCTTAGACGAGATCACCAACGGTCAGGATGCGATCGAGAAAGAGCGGATGATGCAGTATTTGCAGACGCTGAACGAAGAAAAGGGGATCACGATCGTGTTGATCTCGCATGATATGGACGTGGTGCGCCGTTATGCGAAGCGGGCCCTTGTCCTGAAGGACGGCGACCTGGTGTATGACGGTACGCCGACGGAGCTGTTCGGCGGTGCGTATGCTGTGGAGGAATGGGGCCTGCGCCGGCCGACGGCGGCTGCTTTGGCGGGCAGTCTGGGTTTTACGGCGGCGACACCCGAGGAGTTCTGCCGCCTGTTGGTGCGGAAAGGAGCTGAGGACTGATGCGGATCAGTGCGTTTACTCAAATCATTGTCACTGTTGCTGTGACGGCGTGGGTCTTTATCCTGCCGGTCAAGGCGGTGGCGACGATCCTGGTTTTTGAGCTGGCTTTACTGCTGTCGATCAAGCGCGACCGCATGACGATGGCGGCGATCGGCGGTTTGGCGGTGTTCACCGGGCTGATGATCCTGTTCCAGCTGCTGTTCGGTTCGCCGCTGGAGGTGGCGCTGACGGGCGGCCTGCGGATGCTGGTCATGACGATGGCGTTTTTGTGTATGCTGGCGGCGACGCGTATCCAGGATATTGCCCAGACGCTGGTGGATCGTTTCCACCTGCCCTGTGAATATGCTTTTATGCTGACGACGGCGCTGCGTTTCGTGCCTAATTTCCTGGCTGACAGCGAGATCACGCTGGATGCTCAGTCCTGCCGCGGTTATTCCAACCGGGGCAACTGCGTGAAACGCCTGCTTTCGTATGTCGTGGTCATCAGACCGCTGGTCATGCGGGCGGTGGCCAAGTCCGAAACGCTGGCGCTGAGTATGGAGCTGAAGGGTTTCGGCAGCAATACTTATAAAAATATGCCGCGCGAGCCGCTGGGAGCCGCCGATTTTATCGTGCTGGGGCTGGTCGTGGTTCTGAGCACCTATCCGTTCTGGAAATGATGCCCGGCTGAAAATTTAAAATCATCCTGCAAGCAGCTGCTGCCTTAGAAAGGGAGCGGCTGCTTTTTTTGAGTAATATAATAATTTTATTGCCTAAAAGAATATAAATTACAGTTGATAAAAATAATAAATATGATAGAATAAAATCAGCAAAGTATATAATAATATCGAACTATTTTAAATGTATGGATAGAAGGTGGCTGTAATGGTACAATCGGGTGATACTCTCGTTTTATCTTTAGCTGAATTACTGGGCGGCAAGCAGGTGGATACCGGAGTCATCGACAGGGCTCTGGCGGAGCTCTGTTCTGCTTTTGATTTTGACGGCGGGCTGATCTATGAATTGGACCAGTACAACCATCTGCATCTGAAAGAACGCTGTCTGCGTAAGGAACTGCCTTTGCGGGGCAGTTTTCCGATCGACGCGGTCGACGCTGCTTACCGCAGCTATCTGGCGCAGGAAACCTTTGTCTGGCTGGAGGGGGTGGACAAAAGAACAGTGCGGCTGAGAATGCTTTGCTGGAGCTGTTTGCGGCGCAGTCGCTGGTAGTGGCTTCAGTAGTCGATGAAACGCTGCAGATCTACGGGCTGCTGGTATTTGTACAGCAGTCGGCCCGGCCGGTGCCGCCGGCAGGCACGCAGCAGCTGCTGAAGACAGTGCTGTCGATGTTTGGCCGGTATATCGGGGTGCGGGTCTATCAGAACAAGCTGACTTTTGCCAAAAATTCGCTGGAAAGCATTTTGGATAATACAGGTATAGATATTTATGTCAACGATTTCCATACCCATGATATTTTATATGCCAACCGTTCTATGGCGGCCCCGTACGGCGGTATTTCGCAGTTTTTGGGGCGCAAGTGCTGGGAGGTGCTGTTCCCGGGTCAAAACGGGCCTTGTGCTTTCTGCCCGCAGCAAAAGCTGATCGATGAGAACGGCGAACCGACGAAGATCTATTCCTGGGATTATCAGCGGCCTTTCGACGGTTCCTGGTTCAGGGTGTTCAGCGCGGCGTTCCGCTGGGTGGACGGCAGACTGGCCCATGTGGTGAGCAGTGCCGATATCACTGACAATAAGCGTAACGAAGCTTTGGTCGAGTATCTGGCCAATTATGATTCGCTGACGAACCTGCCGAACCGCCGGATGCTGGTGAAGGAGTGCGAGCGCCGGATCGACAAAACGCAGGAGGGCGGCGAAGGTTATCTGCTGTTTTTTGACATCGACGGCTTTAAAAAGATCAACGATACCTTTGGTCACGAAGCGGGGGACGAGTTCTTAGTGCAGCTGGGACAGTTCTTTTCCGGCATCCCGCTGCTGCATGACGCTATTTACCGCAACGGCGGCGATGAGTTCATCGCGATCATCGACGGCGATAAAACGGAAGCCAATATCCGGAATCTGGCCAGCTTTATCCATCGGCGGTTTGCCCAGCCCTGGCGGCTGAAAAGGGGCGAGGTGTTCTGCAATGTCAGTATCGGCGTGGCGCGTTATCCCGAGGACGGGAGGACGGCGGAGGAGCTGCTGCTCAAAGCTGATCAGGCCATGTACAAGGTGAAAAAAGCCGGCGGTAAGGGTGTCCTGTTTGGGTACGAGCTGTAAATCGTAATAATAAAAGCCTTTATGACTTTGTCATAAAGGCTTTTTTATGCGCAGATTCTGATGATCAGGGGCGGTCAGTCTTGGCTGCCGCCAGGTAAAAGTCCAAAAACAGCTGTGCGGTGGCGCTTAACCGGTCTTTTTTGGACCAGAACAGCGTCTGCTCAAAATACAGTTCATCATCAGCCAGCTGCTGCTGCAGCAACCCTTGGGGGAAGTCGTCCCTGCCGCCGGCGGAAACGATGGCGATGCCGCTGCCGTCCTGCACGAAAGCGAGTGCGGCAGTATTGGTGGTGGCGATAAAGCGGATCTTGGGCATGAAGCCGTGCTTGAGGCAGGCTTTGCGCAGCAGGCTGTAGCAGCCGAAGTTACAGCAGACAGGGATATTCTGTAATTGTTTCGGCGTCAGCGGTTGCTGTGGGTCAAGTCCGCAGTTTGCCTGCGGACTGTAAACGGCGTAAAAATATTCTTTCTGCGTTTTGTGGGCGGCAAACAGCTGCGGTGACGGCAGCGGCGCGTTGGCAAAGGCAAAATCACTGCTGTTTTCCGCAATATGTCTGGTCTGGGCGCTGACGGCTTCTTCCCGGAACTGGAAGCAGATTTCGGGATAGGCGGCCGCAAAGGGACGCAGATAGGTGTTGATGAAAAAGGTGCTTTTGGCAGGCGAAACGCTGAAGCGCAGTGTGCCGGAAGCTTTTTTATTGAAGCTCTGCATATCTAAAAAGATGGTTTCTTCGGTGCGGCAGATCTGGCGGGCCTTGCCCAGGAAGGCTTCCCCGGCTTCGGTCAGGGTCAGCTGGCGCTTGCCGCGCGCAGTCTGGATTAGCTTGGCGCCGTAATAGTGCTCCAGTGTTTTGATCTGGGCGCTGAGGGCCGGCTGGGCCAGGGCCAGTTTTTTGGAAGCTGTGGTCAGGTTCCCTGTTTCGGCGACGGTGATAAAATTACGGTAAAATTCAAAATCCATAGCTCACCTCTAAAAAAATATAAGAAATTCTTATTATAATAACAAAGAAATAGTATTTTACTTTTTTATACCACCATTCTACAATAAAAATAGTTTGAGAGCAAGAAGGGGATGGGGTTATGTACGGAAGTAAACGCAAGCGTCGCCTGCACAGCGTGGCAGTGCTGCTGGGGCCGCTCAGCTTCGGCTTGACGATACTGCTGCTGGAATGGTTCTTTGGCTTCAAAGCGGCAGCGGCGCTGGGGACGACGGTCTGGATGGCGCTGTGGTGGATATTGCGGCCGGTCAATATTTCGGTGACGGCGTTCGTGCCGATCGGTGTCAACGCATTGTTTGACCTGATCCCGATGCAGCACGTTATCAGTCAGTATTTTTCTGAGATCATCGTGCTGCTGTTCGGCGCTGATCTGGTCTGCCTGACCTGGGCGACGACGGGGCTCGACAAGCGGCTGGCGATCAAGACCCTGTGCTGTATCGGCACGTCACTGCGGCAGCAGATAGCAGTCTGGCTGCTGGTAGCGACGGTACTGTCCATCTTTCTGCCGAATGTGGTCGTCTGTACGATCCTGGTACCGGTAGCGGTATCCATGCTGCAGTTTATTGGCGAGGAAAACATCAAAAACAGTAAGCTGGCAGTGCCGATCCTGCTGGCGATCGTCTGGGGCGCGGGCATCGGCGGCTTCGGCTCGCCTTTGGGCGGGGCGGCGAACCTGGTGGCGATCAGCTATCTGGAAAAGCTGACAGGACAGGAATTTATGTATATCGACTGGGTGGTGCGTTTTCTGCCGCTTTTGGTACTGGTCCTGCTGCTGAATCTGTTTTTCCTGTTCCATTTGCCGGTGCCGGTAAAGCACTTGGCTGGTACCAGCGAATATTTTAAGGAAATGTACGCGCAGCTGGGCACGATCAGGCTGGGCGAAAAAATCAGCCTGGTGCTGTTTGCTGCGGCGACACTGCTGGCTTTTATCCGGCCGCTGTACGCCGGGTGGCTGCCTGCGCTGAAGCCTGCGTATGTCTTTCTGATCATGGGGCTGCTGGCCTTCACCTTCGAGGATGAGGACGGTAAGGCCCTGCTGACCTGGGAATTTGCGGAAAAGGGCGTTATGTGGGGCATGCTGTTTTTATTTGCCGGCGGCCTGGCTTTGGGCAGTCTGGTGACGGAAACCGGCGCGGCCCTGAAAATGGCTGAGGCGATCACGCTGCTGCCGCTGACTGGCGGTCTGGAAACGGTGTTTGCTTTTACGCTGTTTTCGACGGTGCTGACCGAGATTTCCAGCAATACGGCGGCGGCCGCTATTGCCGTGCCTGTAGTGCAGAGTATTGCGCAGGCGCTGGGGCTGAACCCGATCCCGTATTTGTTCGTGGCGATCGTCGCCTTCAACAGCGCCTATGTGCTGCCGGTATCGATCAGGGCTATCCCGGTCAGCTATGGGCTGGACCCGGCCGAGCTGTTTAAAAACGGGCTGCTGCTGTCGCTGTGCAGCGTACTGCTGATCACAGTCGTTGGTTATTTGTTCATCAGGTACTGGCCGTTATTCTCGACGGTCTGAAAAGGGTCTGTCGCTCCCACTGCTGCATGGCGGTGGGATTTTTTTGTGCGGGCGCTGGCGGCACAAGGTTTGGGAAAGTATGAGCCGGAAAAAGCGTTCACCAAAAACAAGTATTTATTTTCCGGCTTTTTCTCAAATTCAATGGTTCGGAACATGCGTGCTTTCGCATCTTCCTCTGTTTTCGTTGGAGTCCAGAGCATATAGCGGGCACTTTCTTCATGCATCCATAAATTTTTATAAATCGCCTTCCAATCCGTAAACTCTGCTTTTTTTAATACTAAATCTTTTGTTTCTAACTTTATCATCGTTTTTTCTCTCATTTTTAGTCATTTATAACCTTACGGCAACCGCTAATCCCTCAAGCTCTTAAGGAACACTTTCTGTTCGTCTGTGATCCGTTAACTTTCCACTACTTGGTAAATCGAATAATATCGGTATTCATTCGTGTCGACGATCTCCGGTGAAAACAGCCCAATCTTATCATAGTGAAATAACATGTTTTTCGTCACACCCATGCGCCTTGCAAACTCGCCCGTTGTCATATATTTATTGTGATCCATGCCATATCTCCCACTATTCAACAAATTTTAAAATTAGCACTTGACTATATGGTTACCATATAATTTATGATAACATTTGTGTCTAAAAAATCCAAACTTATTTTTTGACGATAATATACAAAGGAGGTTCCCATGTCACAGTCTATCAGTCAGAAATTTACACCGATTACATTATTAAAATTTGCCCTTCCGTCCATGGTCATGATGATTTTCATGTCCTGTTATACGATCGTAGACGGAATTTTTATATCAAGATACCTCTTTTCGGAAGATAACGGGTAGAAATAAAGGTGTTCCACTCCCTGCCGCAATCCTTACACTTCCACCAAGCCTTACGATTGGCAAAGACCGTAACCTGAGTTGGAAGTAACGGATAATTTCTGTCCGACCACTCGGCAGCTATATCCGGCAGAAGTGTTGCAAGGTCATTAAATCCTGCCAACACTTTATTATGGGAGCAATACGGGCAACCTGTTTTATTTATTGTCCTGCTCTTAACGGCAGCTTCCCACTCGTGTCCTTTCTCACATCTCCAAATCACTTTCTTATGAGAACCAATAGAAACCTCTGTCGGTTTTATCTTATTCTTTTTCGACCACTGCTTTACCAGTAATGGTTCTAATGTCGCCAAATCGTTAATACCTGCAATCACTCTCGCACCGGAACATATCGGGCAT
>ERZ773136.1433-NODE-1433-length-23221-cov-7.602780_pt1 | contig 23221 bp, 20 predicted proteins | sample MGYA00580855_ERZ773136 | MGnify/ENA primary metagenome ERZ773136 (study PRJEB29015, sample SAMEA2737860) | human gut metagenome | biome: human gut; feature: human-associated habitat; material: faeces | place: China | collected 2012 ... | reverse complement strand
GCTTCCTGACCCCCTATGTGGACCCCGAGACCGGCAAGCCCAAGTACTACGGCCGATTCAATCAGGGCGTTGTCACCATCAATCTGGTGGATGTGGCACTCTCCTCCAAGGGCAACTTTGAGAAGTTCTGGAAGATCTTCGACGAGCGTCTGGCCCTGTGCCACCGCGCACTGCAGGCACGGCACAAGCGGCTGCTGGGCACTCCCAGCGATGCCGCACCCATCCTGTGGCAGTATGGTGCGCTGGCCCGCCTGAAGAAGGGCGAAAAGATCGACAAGCTGCTGTTCGGCGGCTACTCCACCATCAGTCTGGGCTATGCCGGTCTGTATGAGTGCGTGAAGTATATGACCGGCAAGAGCCACACCGATGCCGGTGCAAAGCCCTTTGCTCTGAGCGTGATGCAGCACATGAACGACAAGTGCAACGCATGGAAAAAGGCCGAGAACATCGACTACTCCCTCTACGGCACCCCGCTGGAATCCACCACCTACAAGTTCGCCAAGTGCCTGCAGAAGCGCTTCGGCCTGATCCCCGGCATTACGGACAAGAGCTACATCACCAACTCCTACCACGTCCATGTGACCGAGCCCATCGATGCGTTTACCAAGCTGCGCTTCGAGGCAGAGTTCCAGCAGCTGTCCCCCGGCGGCGCTATCAGTTATGTGGAAGTTCCCAACATGCAGAATAACATCGACGCGGTGCTGGAAGTGATGCAGTTCATTTACGACAACATCATGTACGCCGAGCTGAACACCAAGTCCGACTACTGCCAGGTCTGCGGCTATGACGGCGAGATCGAGATCAAGGAGGACGACGGCAAGCTGATATGGGTCTGCCCCCAGTGCGGCAACACCGACCAGAACAAGATGAACGTGGCCAGACGAACCTGCGGCTACATCGGCACCCAGTTCTGGAACCAGGGACGCACCCAGGAAATCAAGGATCGGGTTCTGCACCTGTAAAAATCAAACCACCGGCCGCGAAAACGGCCGGTGGTTTTCTTCTCATACTGAACTCCAATTAAAATCTTTTTTAAGATTTTAATTGGAGTTCAGTATGAACAAAAAACAAGCTCTGAGAAATGGTCAAAATCCCGATGAATTTATTTTTCTGCATGATTTTTGAGAGAATCTGTGATATACTTGAGAAGCATGCAGGATTCCAATCCTATTTGCTGTAAGGAGGACATTATGAAAGAGTATGAAGTCGTAGCAAAGCTTTACAATGCCTGTGCAGGCTCGTCCAGACCACAGACATTCTTTGAGGAAGCGGAACTCAATGACCCGGCTGATTATGTCCGGCAAAAGCATGGCAGGGATTTTGAGAAATTCCGGAAGGAGGTTCTTGCGAACGGCCAAATTGTGTTTTCCTATGACAATGGCAGTGTGACCTACCGTTACGAATTTGCGGAGCTGTAAGGACCGGCACTCGGCCGCCGTAAAAAGCCCCTTCCCATCGCGGGGGAGATGTGCTATAATCTGCTTACATTTATGAAAGCAAAGGAGACATAATTATGACCGAATTTCGCTATGACACCCAGCTGCTCATTGAGGGGCATGATCTGGATGAAGATGCCATCAACGACTACTTTGTGGAGCATTTTAGGGGCGACTGTCTGCTGGCAGTGGGCGATGAGGATTTGATCAAAATCCATTTCCATACAAACGAGCCATGGAAGGTGCTGGAATACTGCGCGTCGCTGGGTGAGATCTACGACATCGTGGTAGAGGACATGGACAGACAGTCCAGAGGCCTGAAGGGTTAGGGCCTATCTGAAAACCGTCAACATGCCCAAACAGCGGGTCTTTTCCGCCTGCTGTGCACCATTTTCCCTTGTAATACACAAAGTATTCCTGCGGAAAAATGGCTTCAGCAGGCGTAAAATCCCTCGCTGTTGGTCATATTCCCGGTTTTCAGATAGACCCTAATTAAGCGGCTTCCGGGCGGCCTTTGATCCTCTGCATCAGACCGATCAGCTGCCCCGACAGAATGACCGTCAGCAGGGAATAGCCGATGCGCCGCACGGGAATGTAGGTCAGGGAAAGCCCCAGCACGATCAGGTCGCTGGTCAGATAAATCCACTGAATGGGGATTTTTGTCAGATGGGAAAGGCTCATGGCAAGGGCGTCGTCACCGGTGGTGGCGCCGCCCGCCCGGACGCAAAGTCCAGCGCCGACGCCGATAAACAATGCGCCCACCACGGAGGCCAGAAGGGGAAGGCTCGCGATACCCGGCCACAGGGGCGGGAACAGCTCGCAGATGGCATAGCTGGCGGAATAGCCGCAGGCGGCGATGGCGGAGTAGGCGATGAAGGACTTGCCCAGCGTTCTCCACCCCAGAACGTAGCAGGCGATGTTCAGAACGAAGCTGCTGACGGCAGGGGAAAGCCCAAACCAGTGGTCAAACAGCAGCGTAGCGCCAAGCACGCCGCCCTCGGTCACGCCGGACAGGGCGTGGATATTGTACATGCCAAAGGCTTGCAGCGCGGAGCTGAGGAAAGCGACGATACAGTTGGTTGTTTTCAGTTTTGGAAATTTTAACGACATTTTTGCGGATTTTTCTCCTTCTGGGTATTTTCCGGATACAATATCATGAAAAACGGGGAATGTCAACACGGACCGAGGCGTTAGTCCGACGCAAATACAATTCTCCTGCGCTGCTCTGCGCCGGGGGCTTCCGGCTGCCTTAGAGCGAACAGTCCGTACAGGTCGCCCCAGCGCTGTTCCAGCGACTGATAGGGGTGGGGGACGGTTTCTCCGGCGTTTCGGAAAACGCCGCTTTTTTTGACCGCGCTTAAAATGGCGCGGCCTTTTTCGTTGAAGGCCAGCACCCGGATATAGGGGACGGGGGCGGCGAGTATTTCCGCCGTAATGCCGAGGTATGCGCACATCATCATCCGGTCAAGGCGGGTGCGGGTGTAGCGCTTGGATTTGACACTGGTGAGGATCTCCTCCAATGTGGCTTCCCGGCGGCTGGCGTGCATGAATTTGCGCCACAGACCCTCCCCACTGTAGGGCAGGGCTTCAAATTCCCTGTCGGTCATGGTGCGCAGCCGGGCGAGTACCGCCCGTTCTCCGGCGGCAAGGGTATGCAGGGGCGCGTTTTCAAAAATCGCCCGGGCAGGTTCCGGGACGAAGGAACCCCACGCCCCGCCCTCCAGCATGAGACGTCGTACCGCCGTGGCGGAGGGATTTTCCCGGTCGGGCGTCCGGTCGTGATAGCACCCCTCCCGCCGGATGGGAAAGGGAACCATGGGGGAGCGCTGGGCGAGAATGGCCTTGCAGTATTCCACGGCCAGAATGTCGTTGGGGCGGCGCAGAATCTCCCCGGACAGCCCCATCTGCGCGAGAGCCCCGGCGCGGGCGGCGGGGAAGGATTTGCCGCCGTCCAGTTCCCGGCGGAGCAGGGGAGAAAAGTCCTCCGAAAGCAGCGCCCGGGCGGTCTCCATCAGAAGCTCTGCTTCGCCGGTTTCCGCGCCGAAGCAAAGGGTATCGCACAGCTTCGACAGAATGCCGACGCCTCCCGCGGCGAACCCCTCGGCGGAGGACAGGCTCACGGTGGTTGGCAGCTCCACCACAAGGTCGGCGCCGCAGGCGACGGCGGCCTTTGCCCGGAGGGTTTTATCCATGACGGCGGGCGCGCCCCGCTGGACGTAATTGCCGCTCATGGCGCACACAATGGCGGTTTCCCCGCCAAACTCCGCCTTGACCCGGTCGAACTGCTTGCGGTGGCCTGCATGAAAGGGGTTATATTCGGCAACGATACCAACGGTTTTCAAAATTCTCCCTCCTTTTTTTGAAAAAATTCCCTTGAGGGCTTGAGAATTCAGGATAAATGCACTATAATAGCAACGACTATGGCTATCATATCACAAACTGACCAAAAAGAAAATATTTATTTAGGAGGCTTTCCCCAATGAATGTACTGATTATCAATGCCGGCTCCTCCAGCCTGAAGTATCAGCTGATGGATCCCGAGACCGGCGCCGTGTCTGCCAAGGGTCTGTGTGAGCGTATCTACATCGACGGCCGTCTGACCCACAACGCCAACGGCAAGAAGATCGTGAAGGATATCCCCATGCCCACCCACTCCGAGGCCATTCAGGCGGTTCTGGCCATTCTGGTCGATCCCGTGGACGGCGTGATCAAGTCCACCGACGAGATTGATGCCGTCGGTCACCGTGTCCTGCACGGCGGCATGGAGTTCTTTGACTCCTGCATCATCAACGACGAGGTCATCGCCGCCATCGAAAAGTGCATTCCCCTCGGCCCCCTGCACAACCCTGCCAACCTGATGGGCATCCGCGCCTGCCAGGCGGTCATGCCCAACACCCCTCAGGTCGCCGTGTTCGATACCGCTTTCCACATGACCATGCCCCCCAAGGCTTACCGCTACGCCATTCCCACCGAGTATTACGAGAATGACTCCATCCGCCGCTACGGCTTCCATGGCACCTCCCACAAGTATGTCACCAAGCGCGCCATCGATCTGATGGGCCGCAAGGACATCAAGCTGGTGAACTGCCATCTGGGCAATGGTTCCTCTCTGTCCGCGGTGAAGGACGGCAAGTGTCAGGATACCTCCATGGGTCTGACCCCATTGGCCGGTGTTCCCATGGGTACCCGTTCCGGCGACATCGACCCCGCCGTCGTGCAGTTCGTCATGAACAAGTACGGCATGAGCGCTGACGAGTGCCTGAACATGCTGAACAAGAAGTCCGGCGTGCTGGCGCTGTCCGGCGTGTCCTCCGACTTCCGCGACATTGAGAACGGCGCTGAGGAAGGCAACGAGAACTGCGCCCTGGCGCTGGACAAGTTCGCTTACGAAGTCCGCAAGTACATCGGCTCCTACGCCGCCGCTCTGGGCGGACTGGACTGCCTGGTGTTCACTGCCGGCGTGGGCGAGAATTCCGCTTCCATGCGTGCCCGTATCTGTGAGGGTCTGGAATTCCTGGGCGTCAAGCTGGATCCCGAGAAGAACAACACCCGGGGCAAGGAAGCCATCATTTCCGCCGATGACTCCAAGGTCACCGTCTGGGTCATCCCCACCAACGAAGAGCTGATGATCGCGCAGGATACCGCCGCGCTGGTCAACGCCGCCAAGTAAGTTTTTTAGCAAGGAGCCGCCGCCACAGTAGGCGGCGGCTCTTTTCCTTTGGGCATACTATTTTTACCTTGATTGGAAGGAGAACCACATGGAATCTGTTGTAGAGCGCTTTTTGCGCTATGTGACCTTTGACACCCAGTCGGACGAGGAATCCGACACCTGCCCCTCCACGGAGAAGCAGAAGGCGCTGGCCGCCGCGCTGGTGGAGGAAATGCGGGGCATGGGCATTGCGGATGCGAGAATGGACGAAAACGGCTATGTCTACGGCACCGTCCCCGGCGACCCCGAGCTTCCCACCATTGGTCTGATCGCCCACATGGACACCGCGCCGGACGCTTCCGGCGCGAACGTCAAGGCAAAGGTCGTGGCCTATGACGGCGGGGATATCTGCCTGAACGAGGAAAAGGGTATTTTCCTGCGGGAAGCGGACTATCCGTACCTGAAAAACCACGCAGGCAAGCACCTGATCGTCACCGACGGAACGACGCTGCTGGGCGCGGACGATAAGGCAGGCGTGGCGGAGATCATGACGGCGGCGCAGCAGCTGCTCGCCATGGGCGGCAGGCATGCCACATTGAAGATCGGCTTTACCCCCGACGAGGAGATCGGCCGGGGCGCTGACCGGTTCGACGTGAAGGGCTTCGGCGCGGACTTTGCCTACACCGCCGACGGCGGCCCCGTGGGCGGGATCGAATATGAGAACTTCAACGCCGCGGGGGCAAAGGTCGTTGTCCATGGACTGAATATCCACCCCGGTTCTGCCAAGGGGAAGATGGTGAATTCCCAGCTGATCGCCATGGAATTCCAGAGTCTGCTCCCCGTTGGGCAGCGTCCGGAGCTGACGGAGGGCTATGAGGGCTTCTTCCACCTGCTGGGCATGAAGGGCGAGGTGGAGCGTTCCGAGCTGCACTATATCATCCGCGACCACGACATGGAGAAGTTCGAGGAAAAGAAAGCGGTCATGACTGCTGCCGCGGACTTTATCAACCGCAAGTACGGCGCGGGAACGCTGGAGCTGACCCTCAAGGACAGCTACTATAACATGAAGAAGTGCATTGAGCCGTGTATGTATGTGGTGGAGCGGGCGAAAAAGGCCATGGTCGCGGCGGGCATGAACCCGGTGGAAGTGCCCATTCGCGGCGGCACCGACGGCGCGCGGCTGTCCTACGAAGGGCTGCCCTGTCCCAATCTGTGTACCGGCGGCGAAAACTACCATGGACGCTTTGAGTTCATCCCCACCGAGGACATGGAGAAGTGCGTCCGGATGCTGGTGGAGATTCTGACGGCGTGATTTATGGGGGAAGCTCTGAACCTCTTGCGGACGGTCAGAGCTTCCCAAAGTCCCCCAAGGGTAGGGGAAAGGACTAACAACATGAAAGAAAAACGTTTTTTCCCGGAAAAGGGACTGCTGATGCTTTCCGGCGCCGCGTTTCTGCTGCTGATCGTCCCGGCGTGGGTGCCAGGCTTTGTGTGGTGCGGCGTGGCGGCGGTGCTGCTGTGCGCCGCGGTGTGGCGGCTGCCCGTTTCCCGGCAGAGGGTGCGGGCGCTGCTTTCCAATCCTGTACACATGGCTCTGAGCCTTGCGTTCAACGGCGCGCTGGCAGTGAACTTCTACCACAACTGGGTCGATTCCCAGAAAATGCAGCGCGTGGCGGGGGTGCTCGGCATGGAGAACGGGCTGTTCGTCCCCCTTTGCGCCGCGTTCTTCGCCATCGCGGCGGCTCCGGCGGCGGGGTGCGTGATCTCCTATTATATCTCCGCCGGTCAGGAGGACTACCGCAGGACGAAAGCGAAAACCCTTCGTTCCGGGGAAACCGGCATCCCCATGGGAAAGGCGCTGCTGATTCTGTTTGCCGTTTTCGTGGTGGGCATCAGCGCCATTCTTCGGGCGAATTTCTACTATATGGACGATTCCCCCCGGGCGGCGCTGGGGTACAAGCAGTGGGACTATTTCAGCCGGTATCTCTCGACGGCACTTGCAACGCTGGTGCATGGAGGCGATTATCTGGCGGACGCCGCGCCGCTGCCCCAGATCCTTGCCATGCTCATCATGGCGGTGTCCGGGATACTCATGGGGTATATTGTCTATGAACGGACGACATTTTCCGGCTGGGAACTGGCGGTGCTGTCGATTCTGGGGCTGAATCCCTATTTCCTCGGCTGTGTCAGCTTTCGGTTTGACGCGCCGTATATGGCGCTTTCCGTGCTGGCGGCGGTGGTGCCGCTGCTGTGCCGGAACCGGAATACTGCGGCGTATGTGCTTGCGTCCGGGTTGGGGATTCTGGCGGTATGCACCAGCTATCAGGCGGCGGCGGGGATTTTCCCCATGCTGGTGGTCGCGCTGGCACTGCGGATGTGGAACCGTGGGGAATCCATCCGGGAGGTCGGGCTTTTCTGCCTGAAATCCGCGGCGGGGTACGCGCTGGGGCTGGTTTTCTTCAAGTTGGTGATCATGATTCCTGCCGATACCAGCTATGTGGGCAATGCCCTGCCCTCGGCGGGGGAGCTGATTCCCCACTTTTTGGAAAATCTGCGGAGTTACTATTCTCTGGTTCTGTCGGATTTCAAGCCCTTCTGGCTGATTGCGGCGGCGCTGGCGGTGATCGCTTTCTGCGTTCGCGTGGTTTTGGATTCCCGGCGGAAGACAGTTCCGGCCATCGCCATGACTGCCGCGGCGCTTGTCCTGATGGGGCTGATGTGCTTTGGACTGTATCCCGCACTGGCCGCCACGGTGTTCGCACCCCGGGCAATGTATGGCTTCGGCGTGCTGCTTACCGTGTTCGGCATGACGGCGGCGGAAGGGAAGAAGCGCTTCTCCCTTAAGATACCGGCGGTGGTTCTCAGCTGGATTTTCTTCGTGTTCGCCTTCACCTACGGAAACGCCCTGAGCGTTCAGAAGGATTACACGAATTTCCGCACCCAGCTGGTGATTTCGGATTTGCAGGAAATGGAAGCGTTCCAATCGGACACGCCGGTGACGGTGCAGCTGTCCGGCTCCATCGGAAACGCGCCGGTTCTGCGGAACATGCCGCAAAACTACCAGATGCTGAACCGTCTCATCCCCGGCACCTTCGGCGGGGGAGACGACCTGACCCAATATGGGTTCTACTGCTACTATGGCATGCGGAACGTTGTGTGGAATCCGGATGTGGATTTGCGGGAAATGGACTTGCCCGTTGTGGAGGACAACATGTACCACACGATCCGCGGCGAGGGAAGCTGCGTTCTGGTGGAGCTGAAATAGTGAAAGAAAAAATCCCGGAAAGCGACAGCTTTCCGGGATTTTTGCGTATAAAATAAAATTACTCGGCGAAGTCAGCCTCTTCGGCAACGGGCTCGTTCGCGGCAACCTCGGCGGCAGGGGCTTCCTCAACAGGGGCCTCCTCTGCGGGAGCTTCGGCGGGAACTTCCTCTGCGGGCTCTTCGGCAGGAGCTTCCTCAGCGGCTGTCTCTTCGACGGCCTTCGGCTCTTCCTTGCAGCAGGGGCACTTGGGCAGGGAAGCGAAAATCTTCTTCGCCCATGCGACAATCTGATCGCCGTAGGTAGCAACAACGTAGACGGCACCGGCAACGGCAGCCAGAGCGGCCAGGACTTTTACGATTACATTGAATGCTTTCATGGAAATGACCTCCAGAATTTTTTGGACAGCGGCGCAGACCTGCGGCGCTGTGATTTTTACACTCCAAGTATAACCAATGTCGTTAAAAAAAGCAATACGTAAATTGGGAATAAATTGAAAACAATGGCAGGGTTTTGTCAGATATACCCATACATTCCCCGGATACTGACCTCCCCGGCGTTGACAGCTTCCACATGGGAATCGGGAAATTCCACCACCAGCGCGCCTTCGTCGTCAACGTCCAGCGCCCGCCCGTGGCGGACTTCTCCCGCGCCCACCACGGAAATTTCTTTGCCGATGGTGACGCAGTTTTCCCGGTAGAACCGGAGCATGTCCTTCTTGCCGGTGAACAGGGAAGCGTCCATTTCCCACAGTGCCTCCATCATGGCGGCGGCGACCCGGCAGCGGTCAATTTCCCGACCTGCCGCCATGGCGAGGGAGCAGGCTCTGTCCCGAATCTCCGGGGGAAAATCCTCCGCTTTCTGGTAGCAGTTGACGCCGATGCCTACGATCGCCCAATCAACGCCTCCGGCGGCGTTCAGTCCCATTTCCGTGAGGATTCCGGCGAATTTCTGCTTTCCCCAGACGAGGTCGTTCGTCCACTTGATGCCGGGGCGAAGCCCGGCGGCGCATTCCACCGCCCGGCACATGGCGGCTGCGACGGCGCAGGTCAGGTGCATCAGCTCCTGAGGCGCACACTCTGGGCGCAGAAGGATGCTCATATAAATTCCCACCCCCGGCGGGGACAGAAACGACCGTCCCATCCGTCCCCGGCCGCCGGTCTGGCGGTCGGCGATCAGGACGGTGCCGTGGGGAGCGCCCTGAGAAGCAAGCACTTTCAGTCGATTATTGGTGGAATCCAGCTCGGGAAATACGAAAAGCCGATCTTTCCACGGATATTCCGGGGGAAGGAACGAGAGAATCTGCTCTTTCATGTCAGTCAATGTCGCTCAGCACTTCCTCGGGCGGGTTGTCCAGAATTTCGGGGTGGGCGAGAATGCGGCGGTAATGCTTAAAGAATGCGGCATAGTAGAAGCCGTCCACGATCCGCTCGTCCATGGTGAACTTGATGTCTACATACTTTTTCTCCACCACGGAGCCGTCCTCCTGCACCTCTACCGCCCGACGCTTCATGCCGAAGGCACCGAACACCGGCAGGTTGCCGAAGTCATACAGGTGGTGGTAAATGGGCGGAATGCCCAGACTTCCCATGGAGGTGAAGAACAGGCTGCCGTGGAAGGGGCTGACCTCCAGCAGGAATTTGGGCAGCATCCCGAAATAGTCCAGCGTTTTCAGCAGCCACACCGTGAATTTCAGGAACACGCCGGGAATCAGCGTGAGCGCACCCGCCGTGTTGTCAAAGCTGGAATCCAGAGGCGTGTTTTTGACGTTCTCTACGGCGGATTGCAGCTTGCGGTAGACATCGTCGGCGGTGTCATGGGGATTCAAGTGCACCTTGACGATGGTGTCCGGGGAGTCGGCGGTCATTTCCTTTTTGATGGTCATGCAATACTGAATGTCGTCGCCATGCGTATAGACCTTCTGCCCCGCGAGGAACCGGTTCAGGCCGGGATAGCGGCACACGCCCCGGCAGTAGGCCGCTAGCAGGACATGGGTGATGCCGAAGCTGGTCAGACCCTCCCGGCGTTTGCGGCGGATGTAGCGGTCAATGTGAGTGATCTCCAGAGAATCTTCAAAGAGATTGGACGAGGTGTTCCGGGTGACCATGATGTAGGGGGAAACCTGCGCCATGGGGGGCAGGGTGCGCAGACGGCGTCCGTCGGTGCGGTCGCCCCATGTGGGGTGGTACTCGTCCACCGGATGCACCCGGATGCCGAAAAGAAGGATCAGCATTCCCAGAACCATGAGAAAGTCCGGCAGACACTTGCCGCCCGCGTAATAATCGTGTTGAAGCAGGAACGCCCGGTAGCAATACATTAGGAACAGCAGCGGGCAGCACAGAATGGGAAACAACAGCAGCACGGCGTGCTTGCGGCGTCCGGCGGTGATATCCGTGTAGAGGAAGGCGAAAAAGATCACCGCGACCCAGAACAGGAACGCCATCAATCGACTGGAAACGCCGACGGAGAAGGTCAGGCCCGCGTACAGAGCCATGAGCCAGACGGGAATGGCGGTCTTATAGAGCTGTTCTTTTCCGGACAGGAGGGCGATGAGCGCGTACAGCAAGGCCGCCGCGATTGGCAGAACGATTTGGCTCCACACGAAATGCGCGTCTCCGGACCCTTTCAAACCGGAGAGCGCAATGCGGGCCACTGCCGAGCAGACCATGCACAGCGCCATCAGCCAGGTCAGCGCGTTTTTGCGGCTGACATAGAGATGAATTCTGTTTTTCATAACAATGTAATTATAACAAACCTCATCGGGCTTGGCAATAAGAAAAGCGGGCGAAACGCCCGCTTTTTGGAAAATCTTAAGAGTTCCCGGCGAAGGGAAACGAAAATGGAGGGGAAAACGCACCAAATCTACAGCGATTTCGTAAGAGCCGCGATGAACGCCGGGGTCGTGCCGCAGCAGCCGCCCAGCAATGCGGCACCGTTGTCCCGGCACTGACGCATGATTCCGGCGAATTCTTCCGGTGTCTGGGCGTATACGGCGGTACCCTGATCGTTGATGGTGGGAATGCCTGCATTGGGCTTGCAGATCAGGGGAATCTTCACACTGCGGCGAAGCTTTGACACCAGATGGGGTGTCAGCACGTCCGCCGCCACGCAGTTGAAGCCAACGGCGGCCGCACCAGCCGCTTCCAGATCGCGCAGTACCTTTCCGCCGTCCGCCCCGGAGAACAGCGCCCCGTCCGACTGCATGGTGAAGGTGTACATGGCGGCTCCCGCGCCTTCCAGCTCGGCGGCGGTGAGAATGGCCTCTGCCTCCTGCGCGTAAAGCAGGGTCTCGCCGATGAGCAGATCGGCCCCGCCGTCGATCAGACCGCGGATCTGGCGGCGGTAATTCTCCACCAGCAGGTCGAAGCAGTCCGGATTCCAGCTCTCGCAGTAAACGGCCAGCGTGGTCAGGTCGCCCGCAATGAGGCATCCGGGGGCGGCGGAGCGGGACAGAGCGACCAGCGCTTCGTTGATTTTCTCCGTTTGGGCGTCCATGCCAACGGTTTTCAGGGCGATGGGCTGCGCCTGAAAGGTGGGGGCGTAAATGATCTGGCTGCCCGCGGCGGCGTAGGCGCGCTGGAGCGCGACCAGAGGTTCCGGGTTTTCCAGCACCCACTGCTCGGTGCAGCAGTCCTTGGGCATTCCGGCGGCGCGGAGGTTGGAGCCGGTAGCGCCGTCCAGAATGCGGACGCCCTCCTGAATCTTCTGCTGAAATTCTTCTTTTGTAAGCATAAGGATACCTCTCTTGATGACCAGCCCGGGAATGTGCATAATGCGGCGCGTCCCGGCAAAAACTGGAGAATGGATTTGACGTGATTATAAACGATTTTTGAATGGATTGCAACAGGCATTGACCTTTTGAGGAAAATCTGCTACTATAGCGAAAGCCTGGGAAAATTTTGGGAAGCCGTCAAGTTTGGCTTTCCCGGAATTTTAAGGAAAAGGAGACACATTTTATGAAGAAAACCGTTTTAAGAGAATATGCCCGCCTGATCGTCCGCAGCGGCGTCAATGTCCAGAAGGGGCAGGAGGTGCTGATTTACGCCGATCTCGACCAGCCGGAATTCGTCCAGATGGTCGTGGAGGAAGCCTATAAGGCCAAGGCGAAGAAGGTCACCGTGGAGTGGAATTACCAGCCCCTGCAGAAGCTCCATGTGCGCCACCAGTCCGTCAAGACGCTGGGCGAGGTGCCCGAGTGGCAGAAAGCCAGACTGCAGCACTATGTGGACGTGATCCCCTGCCGCATCCACCTGATGTCCGAAGACCCCGACGGCCTGAAGGGCATCAACATGGGCAAGCTTGCCAAGTCCCGTCAGCTGCGCTATCCCATCGTGAAGCCCTACAGCGACCAGCTGGAAAACAAGGATCAGTGGTGCATTGCCGCCGTCCCCGGCGCGGCTTGGGCGAAGAAGGTCTTCCCCGGAATGCGCACCAGCGCCGCCATGGAGAAGCTGTGGGAGGCCATTCTGTTCACTTCCCGTGTGACCGACGACCCTGTGAAGGCGTGGGAGGAGCACAACGCCGACCTGCATGACCGCTGCGCTTATCTCAACAGCCTGCACATCCGCAGCCTGCACTACACCGCCGAAAACGGCACCGACCTGACCGTGGGTATGATCCCCGAAGGCGAGTGGAAGGGCGGCGGAGACACCAGCCTGCAGGGCATCTTCTTCAACCCCAACATCCCCACGGAGGAGTGCTTCATCTCTCCCAAGCGGGGCGAAGCCGAGGGCATCGTCTATGCCAGCAAGCCCCTGAGCTATCAGGGTCAGCTCATCGAGAATTTCTCCGTCCGCTTTGAAAAGGGCAAGGCCGTGGAGGTCAAGGCGGAGAAGGGCGAGGAGCTGCTCAAGACCATGATCGCCATGGACGATGGCGCGTCCTATCTGGGCGAGTGCGCGCTGGTGCCCCAGCACAGCCCCATTGCGGAGAGCGGCATCCTGTTCTATAACACCCTGTTCGACGAGAACGCCGCCTGCCATCTGGCGCTGGGTATGGGCTTTGCCGACACCATCAAGGATTTCCAGAATAAGACGCTGGACGAGTGCCGGACGCTGGGCATCAATGATTCCATGATCCACGAGGACTTCATGATCGGCTGCGACAGCATGAACATCGACGGCATCTGCGAGGACGGCAAGGTCGTACCCATTTTCCGCAGCGGCAACTGGGCATTCTGATCGGAAAAACCGCTGATGCACCACGATTTTTCGATTTTTCGAAAAAATCGAAAAAAATGCTTGCATTCTCCGACACTTTATGATATGATATCCGGGCGATTAAAGATTGCCCGGGGCTACTATGCCCTTTAACTGATAAGAAAGAGGTGAACGAAATGAAGGAAGGTATCCATCCCAAGTACGAACAGACCACCATCCGCTGCGCGTGCGGCAATGTCTTTACCACTGGTTCTACCAAGAAGGACATTCGTGTTGAGATCTGCTCCAAGTGCCACCCTTTCTATACCGGCAAGCAGAAGCTGGTTGACACCGGTGGACGTGTTGATCGGTTCAACAAGCGGTTTGGCCTGAAGTAAGACCCGCAAATCCCGCACTGCGTGATGCAGTGCGGGATTTTTGTATTTTTGTGGTTGTTCGCGGCGCGGATGTGTGGTATAATAAGAGAAACGGTAAGAGGGGAAGTGCCGCCGGAGGAGAAACCGGGGTTTCCCATGAGAAAAACGGAGGTAACATGGAAGAAAGATTTGATAAACAGACGCAGGAACGGGCGGTTCTGGTGGGACTGAACGCGGACTGCTTTGCTGAGGAAGATACCGCCACCGAAAGCACCCTGGACGAGCTGGAAGACCTTCTGGAGACCGCGGGAGGCTTCTGTACGGGCAAGGTGCTGCAAAACCGCCATACCCCCGATTCCCACAGCTTCATCGGCGAGGGAAAAGCCCAGGAGGTGCGGATGCTGGCGGAAGCGACCCAGTCTACCATGGTCATTTTCGACAACGAGCTTTCTCCCGGCAACATCCGGGCGTTGGAGGAAATTATCGGGCTTCCCGTTCTGGACAGAAGCGCTCTGATTCTGGACATTTTCGCCCAGCGGGCGAAGACGAAGGAAGGCCGGCTTCAGGTGGAGCTGGCGCAATACAAATATCTGCTGCCCCGACTGTCCGGCATGGGTACGAGCCTTTCCCGGCAGGGCGGCGGCATCGGCACCCGTGGCCCCGGCGAGACGAAGCTGGAATCCGACCGGCGGCATATCCGGGAGCGCATCAACCGTCTGGAAGAAGAGCTGGAGCAGGTGCGCAAGGTGCGCTCCGTCCAGCGGGAGCGGAGAATGAAAAATTCCGTTCCGGTGGTGGCCATTGTGGGCTACACCAACGCGGGAAAATCCACCCTGCTCAATCAGCTCACCGGCGCGGGAATCCCCGCCAACAACCGGCTGTTTGACACGCTGGATACCACCTCCCGGCTTCTGACGGTTTCCGACAATCTGGACGTGATCCTTTCCGACACCGTAGGATTTATCGCAAAACTGCCCCACCATCTGGTGGACGCTTTCCGGGCGACGTTGGAGGAACTGGAATTTGCCGATTTGCTTCTGCACGTCATCGACGCTTCCGACCCCCATCTGGAAGAGCATATCGCCGTGGTAGACAGGCTGATCTCCCAGTTGGCCAAGCCGGAAACCCCGGTGCTGAAATGCTACAACAAGGCCGATCTGGTGTATTCCGACGACATTCCCGTGGGGAAGAATATTGTTGCCATCTCCGCCAAGCGGGGCATCAATATGGACGGGCTGCTGAAAGCCATCGAGAGCGCCCTGAACCATGCCCGGCACCATATCGTGGTGCGTCTGCCCTATGCCATGGGCGGCATGGTGGAGACGCTGCATGACGGTGCACAGGTCAAAAAAGTGGACTACACCCCGGAGGGCATCGAGATCGAGGCCGTCGTGGACGGAATCCTCTACGGCAGACTCCGGGAATATATCATCGGGGAGTGCTGAGGATTGGACGAGTATCTGATACCCACCCAATTTGGCGAAGCGGAATTCGTGGAAAAGAAGTCCCGCTTCATCGGCCGCGTCTGGCCTGTGGACACCGAGGAAGAAGCTCTGGCGAAAATCCAGGAGATGAAAAAGAAGCACTACGACGCCACCCACAACTGCTGGGCGTACATCATCAGAGACGGCGCGGTGCGCTTCTCCGATGACGGCGAACCCGGCGGCACTGCGGGAATGCCCATGCTGCAGGTTTTGCAGCGGGAATGTCTTTTTAACGTGGTGTGCGTGGTGACCCGGTACTTTGGCGGCATTCTTCTGGGCGCCGGGGGACTGGTGCGGGCGTATACCAAGGGCGCGAAAATCGCCGTGGACGCCGCCGGCAAATCCATGAAGCGGGTCTGGACGGCGGTGTACGTGCCGTGCCCCTATCCCTTCTACGAGCGGGTCAAACTGGAAGCCGCCGCCTTTGGGGGCATTCTCCGCAAGACGGATTTCGGCGCGGAGGTGGAGCTGGAGCTGCTGTTCCCGGAGGGACAGGTCAGCGCCTTTCTGGAAAAACTCACCGACCTGTCCAGCGGAACCGTGGAGGGCATGGAGACCGGGCAGGAATACCGGGCGTTTCCGGCGGAGACTACATAAACAAAGTGGAATAAGGAATGAGGGAATTACCATGACTGTGCGGGAAGAACTGGAATGGCAGGAGCATAAGCGACTGAATCCTCTGGCGGCCTTCGCCGACCAGAGCAGGGGACGTCTGAGGTTTGAAGAACCCCGGGCGGAGGACGTGCGTACCTGTTACCAGAGGGACATTGACCGCATTGTCCATTCCAAGTCCTTCCGCCGCCTGATGCACAAGACGCAGGTGTTTTTGCAGCCTGAGGGCGACCACTACCGCACCCGGATGACCCACACATTGGAGGTCAGCCGCATTGCTGGAACCATCACACGGGCGCTGGGGCTGAACGAAGATCTGGCGGAAGCCATTGCCATGGGGCATGACCTGGGACACACTCCCTTCGGCCACGCCGGGGAGGACGTTCTGAGCCAGTGCCTTGGCAAGCCTTTCCGCCACAATGAGCAGAGCCTGCGAGTGGTGGACATTCTGGAAAAGGACGGTCAGGGGCTGAACCTGACCTATGAAGTCCGCATGGGCATTCTGGGTCACACCGGGGATTACTGGCCGGAGACGCTGGAAGGGCAGGTCGTGCGCCGCTCTGACCAGATCGCCTACGTCAACCACGACATTGACGACGCCATCCGGGCGGGCATTCTCACCGACGACGATATCCCCATCGACATCACCGACGTGCTGGGCCACAGCCACCGGGACAGGATCAACACACTTGTCTGCGACGCCATCCGCACCTCCCGGGAATTCGGGAAAGTCTGTCTGTCTCCCGATGTGGACAGGGCGCTCAAGGAGCTTCGCTCGTTCATGTTTACCAATGTCTACCGCAATCCGGTGGCCAAGGGCGAGGAAAGCAAGGCAAAGGATATGCTGAAACGGCTGTTTGAATACTACATCGCCCATCCGGAAGCGCTGCCCGAGGATTTTCAGCCCCAGCTGAGCTTCGACGGCATGGAGCGCACGGTGTGCGACTACATAGCGGGAATGACGGACAATTACGCCGTCGAAAAGTTCCGGGAGATCTTCATCCCCATGGGATGGCAGGTTCACGGTTAGAGAATAATTGGAGAAATCTGACGAAAGGAGGGGAGACCATGCCATTTCCACCGGCATTTATTGATGAAGTGATCGCGCGGAACCCGATTGAGGACGTGGTGGGGCAGTACGTGACGCTGAAGCGTTCCGGCTCCAACCTGTTTGGCCTGTGTCCCTTCCACGGAGAGAAAACCGCTTCCTTCTCCGTCGCGCCGGACAAGGGCATGTTCTACTGCTTCGGCTGTCACAAGGGCGGCGGCGTCATCAATTTCGAGATGGAAATTGAGGGGCTGAGCTACGGCGACGCCGTGCGGGCGCTGGCCAAGCGGGCGGGGCTGGAAGTCCCCGAGGACGAGCAGTACCAGTCCCGGTATCGTCAGCAGGAGCGGCTCTGGGCGCTGCACAAGGAAGCGGCGCGGTTTTTCCACAGTTGCCTGTACGCACCTATGGGCGCGTCGGCACTGGAATACGCCCGGGGGCGGGGAATGTCCCAGACGACCCTGACCAAGTTTGGCATCGGTTACGCCCCGGACAGCTGGAGCGATCTGGTGGACGCCATGCGGAAAAAAGGCTACACCGATCAGGAGCTGCGGGACTCCGGCCTTGTGACGGTGTCCAAAAAGAACGGCAATCTTTTCGACCGGTTCCGGGACAGGCTGATGTTCCCTATCATCGACGTCCGGGGAAATGTCATTGGCTTCGGCGGGCGCATTATGAACGACCGGGACAAAAACGCCGCAAAATACTTAAATTCCCCGGAAACCCTGATTTTTAACAAGCGGAAAAACCTGTTTGCCCTGAATTACGCCAAGAAAAGCAAAATGGGCTACCTGATTCTGGTGGAGGGGTACATGGACGCCATCGCCCTGCACCAGTATGGATTTGACTGCGCGGTGGCATCTTTGGGAACTGCCCTGACGGACGACGGCGCGGCGCTGCTGTCCCGGTACACCGATCAGGTGGTGCTGATCTACGACGGCGATACTGCCGGACAGAACGCCACCCAGCGGGCGATTCCCATGCTGGAAAAGGCGGGATTGCAGGTCAAGGTTCTGAAAATGCGGGACGCCAAGGACCCTGACGAGTTCCTGAAAAAGTACGGTGCCGACCGTTTTAAAATTCTGCTGGAGGAATCCTCCAACCGGGTGGAATACCAGCTTGCCGCCATTGCCCGGAAATACGACCTGCGGGACGACGACCAGAAGGTTCGCTATTTGCAGGAATCTGCCGACCTGATCGGCTCCCTGCCCAGCGCCGTCCAGCGGGACGTCTACGGCGGCCGGGTGGCGGAGGCCGCGAAGATCAGCACCGACGCCATGCAGATGGAAATTCAGCGGGCGTGGAAACGGCGGGTCTATCAGGAGAAGAAAAAGCAGGAGAAGATCGACCTGTCTCCCGCCCGGAACCTGCAGCCCAAGAGCCGGGACATCCGCTATACCAACATGAAATCCGCCATGGCGGAGGAAATGCTTCTGTCGCTGGTTCTGCGGGAAAGCGCCCTGCTGGACAGCACCGGCGGTCTGAAAGCGGAGATGTTCTCCTCGGAGCTGCTGGGACGGGTCTACGCCCAGTTAAAACAGCGCCATGAGCAGGGACTGGACGTTTCTCTTGCGGGGCTGACGGATTTGACGCCGGAGGAAATGTCCCACATTGCGGGCATCCTGCACAGACAGCAGGGGCCTGTGAACGAGCAGGCGCTGACGGACTGCATCCGCACCATCCAGAACGAATATCAGGCGTCCAAAGTGACGACGGAGGACGACCTGCTGGCGGTGCGGGAACGAATGAAGGAAAGAAAAGGAATGAAAGAAAAGGAATGAAAGCATGACAGAGCTGTTAGAGAATTCTCCGGTGAGTGCCGGCGAGGACGATGTGCGCCAATACTTAAATGAGATCCGGCGGTATCCCCGTCTGACGCCGGAGGAAGAGCGTCAGCTTGCCATGCGCTGCGCTCAGGGAGACGAGAGCGCCATTCGCCAGATGGTCAATTCCAATCTGCGTCTGGTGGTGTCCATCGCGAGAGAGTACGCCGGACGGGGCGTCGCGCTGATGGACCTGATTCAGGAGGGCAGTATCGGCCTTCTGGTGGCGGCGCGGAAATTTGATTATACCAAGGATTACCGTTTTTCCACTTATGCCACAAAATGGATCAGGCAGGGCGTGACCCGGTGCCTGATGAACCACGGCAGCGCCATCCGGGTACCGCTGCACACGGCGGAGCGGATGCGGAAGATCGAAGCGGTGCGCACCGCCCTGCGTCAGGAGCTGGGGGAGGAACCCACCGCCGCGCAGATCGCGGAAAAGTGCGGCCTGCCCGAGGAAAAAGTGGCGGAGCTGACCCAGCTGACGCCGGACATCTGTTCGCTGGACGTCCCCACGGGGGACGACGACGGCACAGCCCTGCAATCTCTGCTGGAGGATGCGCAGGCGCCCCAGCCCTATGAGGAAGTGGTGCGCGGGGAGCTGGACAAGACAATGGACCAGCTTCTGAGTACGCTGAACGAGCGCCAGCAGCAAATCCTGCGTCTGCATTTCGGCATGGAGGACGGCAACTGCTATTCTTTGGAGGAGATCGGCAAAAAGCTGAGCATTTCCAAGGAGCGGGTGCGCCAGATCGAACGTCAGGCTATGGACAAGCTGCAAAAGATGGGCACCAGTCTGGGATTGGAGGATTTCTTGAATGAATGATCTGGATTTTTCCTTTGAGGACAGCCCTTGGGAAGCGTTTCTGCGAACCAAACGGGCGGGGGATACGGTCTCGGCCGCGAACCTTCTGACCATGCTGGAGGAAGAAAACGAGCAGGTCGTGGAGGATGCCCTTCAGGCACTGGAGGACGGCGGCCTGAATCTGAATGTTTTTGACCTCCCCAAAACGTCGGGCAGCGGAGAGGCGGCTCTGCGTCTGCGTCAGGAAGCGCAGCTGGTAGAAAAGGGCCTGAACCCCGGGGAATTGGAACCCAACGACCCCCTGCGGCTGTACTTAGAAGAGGTGGCGCAGCTTTCCACTTCCGGGGACGAGCAGGCGTTGGCGGCAAGGTGTGCGGCAGCGGATGAGCGCGCTATGGAGACGCTGACCAATCTGGGGCTGCACCGGGTTCTGGAAATCGCCAAAGATCACGTCGGCTGCGGGGTGCTCCTGCTGGATTTGATTCAGGAGGGGAGCCTCGGACTGTGGCAGGCCATTCAGGGCTACCGGGAGGGGGATTATGACGCCTACCGGGACTACTGGATTCGGTTCTACATGGCGAAAGCGGTCTTTTTGCAGGCGAGAGCCAACGGTGTTGGGCAGAAGCTCCGTGGTGCGCTGGAGGACTACCGTGCCGTGGACGAGCGGCTGCTGTCCGAGCTGGGGAGAAATCCCACTTTGGAGGAGATCGCCGAGGCCATGCACATAAGCCCGGAGGAAGCATCCGTGGTGAAAAAGATGCTGGACGACGCCCGCCTTCTGGCGCAGGCGAAGAAGCAGCCGGAGCCGGAGGAAGAAAAGGAAGCCGAAGAGCAGGCCGTGGAGGACACCGCCTATTTCCAGATGCGCCAGCGCATCATGGAGCTGATGTCGGTGCTTGACGAGACCGACGCGAAGCTGATCTCCCTGCGGTTTGGTCTGGAGGGCGGAATGCCGCTCAGCCCCGAGGAAACGGGAAAGCGCCTGAACCTGACCCCCGACGAGGTGGTCGCAAGAGAAGCAAACGCCCTGAGTAAACTTCGCTCAGAGAGATAGAAAGAAGGAAATCTATATGGCAAAACCAATTTCCATCGCCATTGACGGCCCTGCCGGGGCAGGAAAGTCCACCATCGCCCGAAGACTTGCAAAAGAGCTGGGCTTTTACTACGTGGACACCGGGGCGATTTACCGCACCGTGGCCTATTTCTTTGACCTGTGGGGCGTCAGTCCCAAGGACATCGACGGCATCACCCGCTACATCGACGAGCTGACCATCGGCATCGAGTACGACAACGAGGGCGTCCAGCACATGATCATGAACGGCATGGACGTGACCGGCGATATCCGCACCCCCGACCTTTCCCAGAAGGCCAGTCTCGTTTCTGCCCACGCCATCGTCCGGGACCTGCTGCTGGACATGCAGCGGGAAATGGCCGAGAAGCACAACGTCATCATGGACGGCCGGGACATCGGCACCGTGGTACTGCCCAAGGCCACGGTGAAGATTTTCCTCACCGCGACCCCGGAGGTGCGGGCAAAGCGCCGCACGGACGAGCTGATCGCGAAGGGACAGAAGGCGGACTACAATAAAATCCTCAAGGATATTCAGCAGCGGGACTATCAGGACACCCACCGGGCGATCGCTCCCCTGAAAATGGCGCGGGACAGCATCAAGTTGGACACTTCTGAGCTGGACATCGACGGCGTGATCGCCGCGATGAAGGAGATCATTGCCCGGAAGGTGACGCTATGAGCGTCCGGGTCGCGAAAAGCGCCGGGTTCTGCTTCGGCGTCAGTCGGGCGGTGGAGCTGGTGGAGCAGGCGGCAAAGGCAGGGAAAAAGGTGGTCACGCTGGGGCCGATCATTCACAATCACCATGTCGTGGACAAATTCCGGGCGCTGGGTGTTGAAGTGATCGACGCCCCGGAGCGGGCGCACCCCGGCCAGACGGTCATTATCCGTTCCCACGGCGTCAGCCGGGCGGTGTACGAGGAATTGCAGCGCAGGGGCGTGGAGATCATCGACGCCACCTGTCCCTTCGTCAAACGCATCCACGGAATCGTCAGCCGCGCCGAGGAAGAAGGGCAGCTGCCTGTCATCATCGGGACGCCCACCCACCCGGAGGTGGAGGGTATTGCCGGATGGTGCCGGGACTGCCGGGTTTTTGAGACCCTTGACGACCTGAAAAACTGGGCATATTCCAAAGAAAATCTTAAGAACTCGTCAATTTGCATGGTTTCGCAAACGACTTTGACTGAATCTTTGTGGAAAATGTGCGGTGAATTTGCAAAAAAACAGTTTACTAACCTGAAAATTTTTGATACAATATGTAGAGCAACTGAGTATAGGCAAAGCGAAGCAGCTGAATTGAGTGAAATCTGTCAGGCTATGGTCGTTGTGGGAGACCCCAAAAGTTCCAACACAGGCCGTCTCGCTATGATTTGCCGGGAACACTGCGGTCGGGTCTTTCTGGTGGACAACGCTTCCGAGCTGCGTCCCGAGGACTTTCGCGGTGTCAGCGATGTTGGAATCACTGCCGGTGCGTCGACGCCGGCGTGGATTATAAAGGAGGTCAACAAGACTATGAGCGAAATCACGAATGTTGAGACTGTACAGGAGGAGAACTTCGCGGAGCTTCTCGAGCAGTCCATCAAGACTTTAAATACAGGAGATAAGGTTATCGGCACCGTGACCGGAATCGGCAACACCGAAGTCCAGGTCGACCTCGGCACCAAGCATGCCGGCTACATCCCTTATGACGAAGTCAGCACCGATCCTTCCGTGAAGCCGGAAGACATCCTGAAAGTTGGCGACGAGATCGAGGTTTTTGTCGTTCGCGTCAACGATCAGGAAGGCACCGTGCAGCTGTCCAAGAAGAAGCTGGACGGCCTGAAGGTCTGGGACGACATGACTGCATGGGCAGAGGACAAGACCACTGTTGAAGGCACCATCACCGAGGAAAACAAGGGCGGTCTGGTCGCCAATGTCAAGGGCATCCGGGTGTTCATCCCCGCTTCCCAGTCCGGCATCGCCAAGGGCGGCGACATGGCCGGTATGGTCGGCAAGACCGTGCAGCTGAAGATCACCGAGGTCAACCGCGCCCGCCGCCGTGTTATCGGCTCCATCCGCGCCGTCAACTCCGAGGCTCGCAAGGCCGCGCAGGAGAAGATCTGGTCCGAGATCGAAGTGGGCAAGAAGTACCATGGCACCGTCAAGTCCCTGACTTCCTACGGTGCGTTCGTGGACATCGGCGGTGTGGACGGCATGGTTCACGTTTCCGAGCTGAGCTGGAACCGCATCAAGACTCCCGCTGACGTTGTGAAGGTCGGCGACGAGATCGACGTTTACGTCATTTCCTTCGACCCCGAGAAGCACAAGATTTCTCTGGGCTACAAGACCGCCGAGATGAACCCCTGGAATCAGTTCATGACCAAGTATTCCGTGGGCGACGTTGTGGACGCCAAGATCGTCAAGCTGATGACCTTCGGTGCCTTCGCTGAGATTCTGCCCGGCGTGGACGGCCTGATTCACATTTCCCAGATCGCTGACCGCCGCATCGGCAAGCCTGAGGATGTTCTGTCCGAGGGTC
>ERZ773136.1429-NODE-1429-length-23266-cov-4.496187_pt1 | contig 23266 bp, 19 predicted proteins | sample MGYA00580855_ERZ773136 | MGnify/ENA primary metagenome ERZ773136 (study PRJEB29015, sample SAMEA2737860) | human gut metagenome | biome: human gut; feature: human-associated habitat; material: faeces | place: China | collected 2012 ... | reverse complement strand
CCCCGTTTCGTGGTCTGCGTGTAGTTCCTTGTAAACTGACCTAAATCTCACTATCAAAAATCGGTTTGCCGTTTGCGTTGGTTACAAGGATAGAGAAATCACCGACTTTTGAATTACCGTCCTCGTCCGTGCGGTCTTTTTCAACTAACTGCGGAATTGCTGCTCTTGATAAAACTTCACCACAAGTTATGCACTCAATATGCTTTTCGCCCGCTCGCTCAATTGTGGCAGGTTCGTCAATTATCCAATCAGACGGTTTATGTCCCGTCATATCCTTGTAGTCCGCTGTATAGGTTTTACCGCAGTTTTCGCAAGTGTAGACAGTATATCCGGAAGCCGTACAAGTAGGCTCGGTTACATCGGCAATATAGCTGTGATTGATTTTATCGGTGTAATCGCTGATATATTTATAATCACAGTTTTTACACTCGTATGTTGTATAACCAAGGGCTGTGCAAGTCGGAGCAGTTACAGTCTTTTTATAGTCATGTGCCGCCTTATCTACATAATCAGCTTTATAGCTATCGCCGCAGCTTTCACAGGTGTATATTGTGTATCCCATTTCTGTGCAAGTGGGTGGAACTACAGTTTTCTTATAGTTGTGCTTTTCGCAGTCGGTTAAATCGCCGATATACTCTTTGCCACAGTCGGGGCAAGTGTAAACAGTATAACCGTGTTCGGTACAGGTCGGCGGAATAACCTTTTTGTCATAATTGTGTTCTGTTTTATCGGTATAATCCGCAACATAAGTATCACCGCAGTCGGCACAAGTGTAGGTTGTAAATCCAAATTCCGTACAAGTCGGTTTTGTGATTTCTGCTTTGTAATTATGAGAGAGCTTGTCTGTATAATCTGAAATAAATTCATCATCACAGTTTTTACAAGTGTATGTTGTGTATCCCATAGCCGTACAACTCGGAGCAGATACGGTCTTTTTGTAATCGTGAGCGATTTTATCTGTATAATCGCCGTTATAGGTGTCCTTACAGTCTTTACACTCAAAAATGGTATAACCCATTTCGGTACAAGTAGGAGCAACTATCTTTTCGGAATAACTGTGTCCTGTGGGGAGCGCTAAAACCGTACCGCACTTTTCACAGGTTTGCGGCTCTGTGCAAGTAGCAGCCTCGCCCGGTGTATGTCCCGTTGCACTTTCTGCCTTAATCATCTTTTCCGAACAGTTATTGTTTTTACAACGGTATTCAATTACGCCGTCCGCCGTACAAGTAGATGAAGTTACAGAATGTCCCTCGTCCCAATCGTGTCCGGTAGGCTCTGTGTAATCCGATACAAATGTCTGTCCGCACATAGTACAAGTCGATGTTGTATAACCCTTATCCGTGCAGGTCGGCTCTTTGGTAATACGCTCATAGGAATGAGAAATAATCGGCGTCATATCGGTTATATATGAATTACCGCAAATTTCGCAAGTATGATTTGTATAGCCTACATTTCTGCAAGTAGGCTGCACCTTTTCTGTCTTGTATTTATGCTCGCCGACAGGAGTGGTTTCCTCATAAAAGCTGCCGCACTTGTCGCAAAGGTTTAATTTCAAACCGCCCTGCTTGCAAGTAGCTTCACGAATTGTAATTGCTTTGTAATTGTGCCCGGTTGCCTTTGTGTAATTTCTCTTATCAAGGTTTCCGCAGCCGTCGCACTGCCAGCGTTCATAACCGAGGTTATCGCAAGAGGGAGCAACGGTTTCCAAATATCTGTAATCGTGTTCGTGCTTTTCGGGAAGTACAATAACCGTTCCGCCGTTGTTATCGTCCTTTTTGTCCTCCAACAGCCATACATACGATACGCCGTTTTCAACCATTGTTTCACCGCCGTATTTATATGAGATTTCATAATATACGGGGTAATATCCGGCTTTGGTGTAATTAGGTGCGGAGGTCATATAACAGTCGGAGGCGGTTTTGCCGTAACGGATTTTTGTATGCACACCGCTGTCGGATAAATCGGATACACTTACCGTATGTGCGTCACCGTCCGCCGTTCCGTAATATGAAGATACAACCGACTTTGCCGCAACATATTCACTTGTGGTATAGCCGCAGTCATCGCACTTTTCCGTGAGGTAAAAGCGGTTGTTGCCGATTTGTCCGTCAACCGTGCTTGAAAGGTCGTGCGACTCTTTCTTGATAGTTGCCTTTGCATAAGTACCTTTGCAAAATTGGCAGTATTCGCCCTTCTTTAATACGGTTGTGTGCTGATGTTCGTCATACGGCTCATAAGTTGTGTTATCAAAGTCGATAAAAAAGTTGTGGTCGCAGGAGTTCAAGCCGTAAACATTGTTGTTAAAGTTATATGCACCCGAACCGTCAACGGAGTTAATTGTGCCGCAAGTCTGACACACAGACTTTGTGTAATGATACCCCGTATAGCTTGCGTCCACGCCCGGAGTACCGCTGTCCGTGTTACCTTTTTTCTTGCCCTCAAGGTCATAACCGTCTGACCACTTAACGCCGTGATTCATAGCCGTCTGTCCCGATTTGGTGTATTCGGGTACACGGTATGTTAAAACTGTTGTGTCCTTATTGCATACCGGGCACCACTGCGTTTCATAGGTTACGGTTGCATTCATATCAAGCTCATTGGTTCTGTTATTTGTTTTCAGCCAATTATCCGCCGGATCTTCATAATCGCTTTTCTGTGCCGCAAATACCGACACGGGGAGTGTGCCTGCAACAAGAATAACTGCAAGCAGCATTGAAATAACCGATTTCATAGAAAAATGTTTGGTTTTCATAGAATAAAATTCTCCTTTACAAATTTATAGTTTGGTTTATACATTACGAAAAGCCGCCATATTTACGGCGGCTCTCGGTAGCGTGGTTGTGTAATGTTCATTTACTCTCTGCCTTCCCGGTTTTTCTTTTTGCGTTTTTTCTGCTGCGGCTGCTTGTGTTGTATAGCCTTTTCCTTTTCGGGAGCAGGCTTTTTCTTTTCTTCCAAATCAGCCTTTATGTCCTCAATCTTCTTTCTGACCGAGGGTTTAATACCGCTGTCCGTTTTTGCCGTATCCTCGAATGAGATAGATTTGTTCCCGTGCGGATTTTCGTTTGTTCTCTCCGCACGGGACGGACGGTTTTTTGAGTTTTCGTCCTTTGTATTATCCGATGTAACCTCCGTCTGTTCGGGGACTTCCGGTTCAATTTCGTGTTCCGTTGCGGAATATCCGAGCTTTTCCATAATGTAATTAAGCCGGGGTATATCATCTTGAAAGGCGATAACATCGCATAAGCCGTTATCGTTTGTCTTGTCTGCAACAGGACGGTACATTATCCCGTAATTTTTTGCTTCGGCGTTAAATTTTTTGAGGTCGGCTTCTTTTATCTGCATAATACAAAGCTGTTTGCCCGTTTTAAGCATTTGCTTTAATTTTGCAACGCCCTCCGTCTTGCCGTCATCATTTGCAAGCGCCATAACGATTGCCGCAAGGTTTTTTACACCGAGGGCGGTTAGCTTAACTGCCGATTCGGTCATTTGGATAGCTTCTTTCGCCATTAAATCAGCGACTTCGCCGCTTGTGTTCATTTTCTCTCATCTCCTTTTCTGCCTGTTTCTGCAAAGCGAGCGCCTGCCGTTTTTTCTCGGCAATTTTATACGAATCCTTAAATATCGCTTTGCACAGTCTGATTTCTTTTCGGAGTTCGTTAAGCTCCGTATTGATTTCTTTCGCTTGGTCTTTGACCTCATCACAATTTTCATCAGTCCTTTCTTCATATAATTTTTTACGCCGTGTAATTAAAATCTCAACTTCGGCTTCTTTGTCCTTTTGATATTTCTGCAAATCTTCGCCCGTTTCAATATCGTGCGAAAATAAGAATTTGAACTGCCGTTGGTAACGGTCGAATTTTATCATTTCCTCACGCATAAAAAATGACACCCTCTGCGGTGTCTGTTTACGCTCGATTTTCTTGAATAAATAGAGGTAGTGGAAGTAGAGGGCAACAAAGCCTTTTAACTTTTTGCCCTTTACATCTTTAATGTTACCTCTGAATTTATATTGCTTTTTCGGCATTTCGGACGGGGAAGCCGTGATAATTCCGTTTCGGGTTGCGATTATCCTTTCCAAAATCTCTGCTTCGCTGTAACCCTTGCCGAGATTATCAAGCCTCATCGGGCGTTTTGCGTTCGGTGCAATTATTGAGGTGTGTTTTATATTCGGACCTTTGCGGTGAATGACAAAGCCACGCTTTTTTAAGTTCTGCCAAAACTGTTCCATAGTGTATGAGCATTTTATGATTTCGTCAATATCACGGCGAATACTTCCACGAATTGTTGGTCTGCCTTCCTTTAATGCAAGCCATTCCGCATAGTGCATACCTCGCCGCTGTGGTTTGTTGATTACCGACAGACAGTTTTCACGGCATATTTGGTCTGAAATACCTCGAATGTCTATAAAGTAGTCCTTGTAATTGTTGCGGTATTTGTAACCGTCAATGTATGAAACGGCATTTATAATGATATGGTTGTGCAAGTGCTTATGGTCAAGATGCGTTGCAATGACGGCTTCGTATTTATCCGCAAATAACCGTTCGACAAGCTCCTGTCCGCACCTGTGAGCAATTTCGGGCGTGGTTTCAAAATCCTTGAATGACTGCACCAAATGATAGGCAAGCACACCGTTTTTGCGACCGCCTTTTCCGAAAAACTCTTGTGTTTCCAGCATTTCCGAAAAGGCTTTGTCTGTCGTGCAGTTATATGCTTTGACATATTTGCATTGCTCGGTTTTATCGCCGTTTTTGATATATTTCATTACACCCTCAACCGCATCTATATCCGGCTGAATTGAAGTCTTGTCAGGGTTGGCGATATATTTAAGGCTTGAATCGAGCCTTGATTTGACCGTCCATATTTTTGTGATAGCCATTATCGGACACTCCGAACCATTCGCATTATCTCATTTTGCAAATGCAGAACCTCATTGATTTTACTCTCCGAAATATGCTGCTCGGCATTGGCGATATGTGCTATTTGATTGATGTTGTTGCCGATAGCGTTTATCTCTCGCAAGAGCTTTACATATTCATCGGGCGGGCGTGGGCGAACGACATTGCCCATAATCAGCTTGCGGATAAATGCACCTGCACTGATTCCGGCAAGAGATGTTTGTTTTATAAGGTGTTGTTTTTCCGTATCGGATAAATATATAAGAACACCGTTCTGCCTGCTTCTCAAAATTACCACCTCGTTTCATTTGCCGACAGGCGGGGTATTAGGGGCATTGCCACTAACAAGCGGGCTTTTGTATAGACAAATGCCGTGCTTGCTAATACAAATGCTCACGCATTTGCCCCGTCCGCCTTCGGCGTTATACTTTCCGCCGGGAAAGCCTCCTTTACATTCCGCATTCGTCCTTGCAGGGACAGTTTTTCAAGCGAGCGCACAAACGCTTCTCTGTTGTAATTGGTGTTCATTTTTGATTACCTCATCTTTCATAAATTTTTGTATCAAAAAAGCCTGCCATATGGGCAGACTGATTTGCATGTGTTTATTTGCGTTTTTTGTATGTTCCGCAGGCATTCTTTATGTGGTTGTAATCATCATAGGTGATTTCTCCACGCATTAACGCCTGCCGAGCTTCATACACCTTTTTCAAGTGTCGGTTTACGGTCTTGCAGTTATCGGGGAACGACAGCGATACGACATCTCCGTTTTTGCTCCAATTAAGTCCGTAAAGCATATCAATCTTAAAAATTGTGTGGAGCGTTTCAAGCTCGGAATCGACAGACAGCCTTGATATTGCAAACCTGTGTATGCCGAGCAACCTTGCCAGCTTTGCGGTAATCTGCGGTTTTGCGTAAATTCGCTCTCCTTCGTACTGTCCTATGCGTGTCCCTGCGGTCTTTTTCGCAAAGCCGACCTTTTCGCCGAGTTCCGACTGCGACAAGCCGTTATATTGTCTGCACAGCTTTATCGTTCTTCCTATGGGTTTTGGTTTTTTGTTATTCATTTATCATCATTCCTTTCATATTTTCGGGCATAAAAAAACCGACAAGATTTCTCCTGCCGGTTATGCCTTATTTGATTTTATTATCTTTGCATATCATCGTGCTTTTTTGACTTTTCTTTTAATTTATTTAAGGAAAAATCAATGATACGCTCTTTTCTTGCCGTGAGCATTGTTTTGTAAAACTCCTTTTGAAGCTCTGTTATGGTAGGCGTATTGTCTATAATTTCATAGATTTTCTTCATATCAATACGGCTTGCTATCCGTTTGAGAGCCTTGTTACAGTCCGGAAATTTACCCTCCGACAAAAATTTGAAGTAATTTATCTTTTTGCCGTTATAGGTTATAGCAGATAACGGTATATCGAAAATCCTGTGATTAAGCTCATTTTTGTCGCTTAATATCTTCTTCATTAAGTCCTCGTCCGCCTGTGGGTACAGACTGCTGCCGCAATCAAATACCGGGGCGAGCGTTACTTCATCGGTAGCGTTGTTATATAAAAATCCCCAATTTCCGTTGTGTCTGTCCCAATTTCCTATCAGAGCGTCCACGATAAACATATCCCAAAACCTTGTTTTAAGTGTTTCGGAATCCATCGCTGTCTGCTCGTCAATGGTTGATAAAATATCTGCAAGCTCCGTACCGTAACCGTTTCTTTCGGAGTCGATAATACGGTTTTTGAGTGATGCAAAATCTTGAAGCGTTATCCCTTGCGAGGTAAAATCCTTGCAGGCAACAACAACTTTTTCCTTGCCCTTGCTTGTGTAGGTTCCGATAACCGTTTCCTGTACGGGTATTCCCACAGACTCAAAAACCTTGCAGCCGATGTATTCGCTGATACAGCTGTTTGTATAGCTCATTTCCTTATTTATTGTAGGGAACGGCGGAAATTTCAGCATATATTGCTCACCGTTATACAAAACCGAAATTTTACCGCCGTTGGCTCCGGCATATGTCTTGTTTTTTTGCACCGCATTTGTAAAGTCTATCATATATCATCCTGCCTTTCCATTCTTAAATATTTACGCCGTAAGTACCACGCTTGCTCACTTGAAATGAGGTTTTCAACCTCTGCGGAATTTATATCGGCGTTTAGCTCACACCAGCATATATCCCAATGGTAATCCTTTTCGCCGCTGTCTACAATTTTCCACGATTTTTTCATTCGTTCAAGCGATTCTGCAAGGTATTTCGGCAGTCCGCACTCAAAGTGCGTTTCGTCCGTCGGCATACCTGTTTCAGAGCTGTATTCGCCGTTTTCAAGCTCCATTATATCCTCCATAGAGCAGTTCAAGGCTTTTGCTATCTGCTGTACGGTTTTTGCATTGCACTTTTGAATGGAGGTTTTCCCCGAACATATATCTATAACGGTTGTTTTCGGTACGCCGCTTATCTTTGAAAGCTGATACTTCGTAATATTTTCGCTGTCGAGTAAATTCTGTAATGTCATTTTCAGCACCGTCCTTTCAACATTATTATACATATAGTATATCGGAATACCGACCTTTTGTCAATATGCACGGAGTTTTTTCATCAATATGCACTATGATTTTTTACCTCGCCATAGCGTATTCACGCTTTTGCTGCGGCGCTTGTGCATCGGAAACATCGGTGTCGATAACATTATCGTCCTTTTTATCCATTTTGAGCAGTGCTTCGACTGCGGCAAGGCGTTTTGTTTTTTCCTGCAATTCCGCCTCCTGCGGAAACGGTCGCTTTGCTTCAGCCTTTGCCGTTTCAAACTGCGTATTGGTGTTCGCAAGCTCCTCTTTGGATATTTCAAGCCTTTTTTCAAGACCGTCGATAGCGTTGTCGATACGCTGAATATTACCGAATACATCTGTTCCAAGCTCCACTTTATGCGAAAGCTCATTTTTGAGCGACACATAAAACTGCTTTTGAAAGCTGTCAAACGATAATTCCATAGAAAAACCCCGGTAATCGCCGATTAAAACCGGCTCATCCGAGGTCATTTTCTTACATCTCTCAATTAACGCCTTTCCGGCTTGTTCCTTTTCAAAATATCCAAAACCGTCAATCGTCATTGTGTTGAATTTATCCTCAGCCTTCGGATACTGCTTGACTGTTTCAATATCCTTTTCAAGACCTTTAATTCTTGCTGCGATTTCCGCAATTTGTTTGGGGTAGAATTTCACAACCTTATCTTCGAGGTCATAAATCTGCGACATAAAGGACGATTTTATCAGCTTCAGCTTGGATACCTCCATATCAAGTTCCATTTTCTCCTTGATGTGCGGATTGCCTGTCGAAAGTGCCTTTATCTCCGCAAAAGACAGGGCGGTAGGGTCTATGTCGTCCGCAACTCTGACGGGTGATTTTGAAGTAAATATCTGCGATATAAACTTCTGTTTCTGCTCGACGGTCTGCCACATATAAGTGTCAAAGGTTCCTTTGGTTACATAGCGGTAGATATGCACTTTCTCGTTTGTATTGCCTTGTCTGATGATACGCCCTGCTCGCTGTTCGAGATCTGCCGGACGCCACGGACAGTCAAGGTCGTGCGAGGCATAAAGCAGTTTTTGCACATTTGTTCCGGCACCCATTTTTGAGGTTGAGCCGAGAAGTACACGGACATCACCGCTTCGCACTTTCTTGAATAATTCATCTTTTTTGACCTCTGTATTCGCATCGTGAATAAAAGCAACCTCATTTTCGGGTATGCCTTTTTCGAGCAGCTTTTCCCGTATGCTGTTATATACCGAGAATGTACCGTCCGATTTCGGTGTAGATAAATCACAGAACAAAAGCTGTGTAGCTTTTCTATCGGCAGTATCTTTCCATATATCATACACACGGTCGGCACATACAGACACCTTTGAGGTTTCATCATCGGGAAGCATAGGATTTATCATTCTTTGGTCAAGTGCAAGTTTTCTGCCGTCGTTCGTTATTTTCAGCATATTGTCAACACTCGGATCGACTGTCCTTTTACGCACTTCCTCGGCTCGCTCGCCAAGCTCCGATACCATATCTTTTTGGAATTGGGTCGGCTCTGCAACCTCGTTGTGATATTCAACCTCCGGCACGGGAAGTTTAAGCATATCCGCCGTCTGAATATCGGCAACCTCTTTGAACATTGCAATGAGTTCGGGCAGATTAAAGAATTTTGCAAACCTCGTTTTCATACGATAACCACTGCCTTCGGGTGCAAGCTCCATTGCCGATACGGTTTCACCAAAGGTAGACGCCCAGCTATCGAAGTGCTGCAAACCTCTGTCTTGGAGCGATTTATACTGCAAATACCTCTGCATAGTATATAACTCAACCATACTGTTTGATACAGGAGTTCCCGTTGCAAATATAACACCCTTGCCGCCCGTAAGCTCGTCAAGATACTGCGTTTTCATAAACAGGTCGCTTGATTTTTGTGCTTCGGTTTGGGCAATACCGCCGACATTCCGCATTTTTGTGTAAAGGAAAAGGTTTTTGTAAAAGTGTGCTTCGTCCACAAACACTCTGTCAACACCGATTTCTTCAAAGGTAACAACATCGTCCTTGCGTTCTTGGTCATTGAGCTTTTTTATCTTTGCTTCAAGTCCACGCTTTGTCTTTTCCATTTGCTTTACGGTGTAACGCTCCGCATTTTCGGCTTTTGCCTCGATTATTCCGTTAATAATCTCGTCAAGCTGATTTTGCAGTATGGTTTTCTGCCGTTCCGCCGACATCGGTATTTTCTCGAATTGCGAATGACCGATAATAACGGCGTCATAATCACCCGTTGCAATTCTGCCGCAGAATTTTTTGCGGTTTTTCATCTCGAAATCCTTTTTTGTTGCAACAAGAATATTTGCCGCCGGATATAACTGCAAAAATTCGCTTGCCCATTGCTCGGTCAAGTGGTTTGGCACTACAAAAAGAGATTTATTGCAAAGTCCGAGCCGCCGTGATTCCATTGCTGCCGCAACCATAGTCCAAGTCTTGCCGGCGCCGACCACATGACCGAGCAGTGAATTGCCGCCGTACATAATTCGTGCAACAGCGTCCTTTTGGTGTTTCCGCAGAGCTATTTCGGGATTTATCCCGTTGAAGGTTATATGGCTGCCGTCATACTCACGGGGACGGATAGAGTTAAACCGAACATTGTAGATTTTACACAGGTCATCACGCCTGTCGGGGTCTTTCCATATCCAATCCTCAAAGGCTTGCTTGATTGACGCTTGCTTCTGCTGTGCAATGGTGGTTTCCTTGATATTCAGCTTTGCAACCTTGTTACCGTTTTCATCTTGAATATAATCAAAAATACGCACATCACGCAGATTAAGTGAATCCTCAATAATTTTGTAAGCACTGATACGGCTTGTACCATAGGTGTTGGTAGCCTTAACGCCCTTATCGGCACTCTTGCCTTGAATATTCCACTCACCCGTAAGATTTGAATATTTGACCTCGATTTTGCTTTGCGCATAATAATTCGGCGAAAGAAGCTCAAACACAAACTCCTCGATATACTTTTCGGGTATCCAAGTCGTGCCGAGCTTTACGGAAATTTCACCCGGCGTTAAGTCTTTCGGCTGTACCTTTTCAAGATATTCCGCATTGACACGGTATTCGGAGCTGTCTTTTGAAAACTGCTCCGCTTGACTTAATTTTTCACGAACATTGCCCGAAAGGTATTCATCTGCGGTCAGATATTTCGGCTCATATTCCGGCGATATTTCGTGTTCGGGGTTTAAGAATATAACGCCGTGCAAGTCCTCATACAGCTGCTGTTCGGTTTTGCCCGATAATTTTTCCATAAAGGCAATATCTATCTTTGCCTTTTCCGCAAGCGACACCGCCAATGCTTCATCAGCCGTATCAACCTTTGTTACTTCGTGTTTTGCTCGGATAGTTCTTTTGGTGAACATATCCGCCTTGCGTTCAAGCTCTCCGTACTCGTCCAATACCTCTAATGAGCAGAGCAGAAAATAACTGCTGTCCTCCGAAAAAGCAAGAGAATTGCCACGGGAATTGATAAGCCCGTATTTCTTTGTGTAGTTATCATAAAGAGTGTTGAGCTTTGCCTGCTGTGCCTTAATTTCATCATCGGAATAGTTTTCCGTCTGATACTCAATTAAAGTCCTCACGCAGTCCCGAAGCTCTATCATACCTTTTACTCGGTTTTCAGCCGTTGCGTTCAGCTCAACCTTACGCATAAGGCTGTTTTCTCTGAAATACACATCACCGTCAACAACCGTAAAACTGAAATTGCGAACATTCGGGTCTGCCGGAATTGTGATTTCCTCGTCATTGGAAATATCGTCAAATTCGTATTCGGTAATGCTTGCGTGAATATTTTGAATTGCTCCGTCAAGCTGTTCGGCAAGTGAAATATCCTCATTCGGCTCACAGGTAAGGGTAGGACCGTAAGGACCGCTGACCTCTTTAAGTTCGCCCATAACCATATCGGGGTTGTCAAGAAAATACTGATTTACAAACTGTCCTGTTTCGTGTTCGGCAACCTCCACCCATTCGGGCATTATATCCGTCATACTCTCTCTTTTTTGCAAAAACAGAATATCTGCCGTAACCTCTGTTCCGGCGTTTTTCTTAAAGGTGTTGTTCGGCAAGCGAACAGCGCCGATTAAATCGGCTCTTTGAGCTATATATCGACGCACCTTTGAAGTACGCTTATCCATAGTGCCGGAGGAAGTAATAAAGGCAATAACACCGCCCGGTCGCACCTTATCCAAAGTTTTCGCAAAAAAGTAATCGTGGATAAGGAAATTATGTTTGTTGTATTTCTTGTCAAGCAGCTTAAAATCTCCGAAAGGCACATTGCCGATTGCTACATCGAAAAAGCTGTCGGGAAGTTCGGAATTTTCATAGCCTTGTATGGCAACGGAATTTTTCTGATAAAGCTGCTGTGCAATTCTGCCCGTTATACTGTCAATTTCCACGCCATACATTTTACTGCCACTCATACTCTCCGGCATAAGTCCCATAAAATTACCTATCCCGCACGACGGCTCCAAGATGTTACCCTGCGTAAATCCCATATTGGAAAGCACCTTATACATTGCCTTGATTACAACAGGCGGAGTGAAGTGTGCGGTAAGTGTTGACGCTCTCGCTTGCTCATACTCATCAGGGGAAAGAGTGGTGTATAGCTCCTTAAATTCCTCCGACAAATTTTCTTTGAATTCGTCAAATGCGTCTGCAAGACCGCCCCAGCCGACATACTGTGATAAGATTTCCTGTTCTTCGGGAGTAGCAAGACGGTGTTCAAATTCAAGCTCGTGCAAAAGGTTTATTGCCGCAACATTTCGCTTAAACTTTTCTTTCGGTGTGCCGTAGCCGTGTTCATCATCGGTAATTTGAAAATTATGCCGTTCCGAAAGCGGAAATTCGGGGTATATAACCGTGTTTTGCACTCTTTGCGGCTTTGCCTTTTGAAATTCCGCCGTAAGCTGCGGTTTTGCCTGCTCCGCAATTATGCTCTTGACAAAATCTATGCTCTCGCTTCGGAATATGGGAAAACCCGTACTGTTTTGAAAGGTTATATCCTTTAATGACACCTTGTTAAAGTCAGTATTTACGCTGTCTACAACAAATTTGCGGTCATCAATGGTGAGTTCCGTTCCGACAAGAATTTCGGCATTTTCCTCCGGCTCCGGTGTCTGCACTTCCGTCTGCTGTGTTTCTGCTTGCTTCGGCTCATTTTCCGCTTGCTGTGCTTGTTCGGGTATAATCTTATCTGCCGACAAAAGCCTGTGCGAATTTCTGTTTTCATCGGCAATGACAACATCATACCCGGCATAGAGCAGCTTGTTTGCGTATTCGTCAAGCGTATGCTTCGGAAAACCGCACATCTTGTATTCGTTACCCTCAATTTGCTTTGAAGTTGAGGTTATATCAAGCACCTGTGCCGCATTTTCCGCATCTTCACCGTAGCTTTCGTAAAAATCACCGAGAGGAATAAGGGCAACGGTTTTTGAGCCGTCATCGTCTTTGTGAAGCTCTGCAAGATATTCGGAGAACGGCTGCTGCGGTTGATTTTCTTTTTCAAACCGTTCCTCGATTAAAGCTCTGTATAAAGCCATATCATCATCTGTCAACAGGTCGTTTCGACTGTAATCAAGGTTAATTTCAACATAACCGATATGTGACTCCTTTTCATCATCGGACATTTTTGAAATTCGTGTTTGTATATTTTCATTAACCGAGGTTATTTCCACACCGTAACGAGCTGCATATTTTTTCAGATTTTCAACCGTTTCCGCATCATATGCAAGTCCTGTTGAAAGACCGCCGTTTTCGTCAAAGGAAAGTATATCGTTCAGTATATGGCGGTATATTTCATCACCGCTGTATATCTCTCTGCCGATTTCCGCTTTCAAAGTGTTTCCTTCAAAAAATGCTTTATTATCATCGGACACAGACTTCAAGAATTTATCAACCGTATTTTCTTCGTCGGCATCGTGTATAGCGTAAATATATCCGTTATCCGAAAGTATCCCTGCATATTCCTCCAAAGCGTATGCCGGAAAGCTGATTGCTCCATCCGACACGGAAAGTCCGAGAATTTCAGACACGGCGGTTGCTTCATCTTCGTGCAATTCATAGGTATCTCCGTGTTTTTCAAAGGATACGCATTTTATAGCGGATATTTCCTCCTCAAAATGATAACTGCCGTTTCTGTCATAAACGCTCACTGCCGCACCGCTGACTTTTTTCATTGCATTTGCAATAACATATCTGTCGTATTCATCACGGAGCATATCATAAACTTCAAATTCATTGGCATCAAGCAGCATTGAAGCACCGTTATTCGCAAATATATCTTTCTCATATTTGTCAATGGTGTTTACAAAATATACAATGCGTTTCGGCAAAGTAGCCGCCTTTTCTTTATCAGACATATCCTTAACACTTTCAACAAACGCTATTTGTTCACTGCGTATACGCTGTTGTTCCCGTTCTTTCAAAAGGTCGGGAATATTTTTCTCTTTATCCTCTGCGGTGAAATATTTATCCTCGTCAATAAGACGGGTGATACGCTTTTCAAGGTCATTCCATTTGACAAGTGTTTTCCCGTAAGGCTTTGAATAATCGCCAAGACTGAATTCAATACCTTTTCTGCTGTTTTGAAAGTGAATATAATTATGAGAACCACCATAGGTAGTACCGTGCAGCTTTTTCAAGTAGTCAACCCGTTCCTTGCGGTCGGTATGCTCTCTGAAAAACTCCGCCGTATCATACTTTCTGTAAATACCCTCGTCAATAAAGTATTTATCGATAAAGTCCTCTGTGATAAATCTGTCAACAGCCGTATCGGTAAGCCTTTGCGAAGTATATGTTTTACGCTCAAGCTGTAAATCGGAAAGCTGTTTATACACACGCTCCGGTCGATACATACGAAAACGCATTATATCCTCATCTTTGTTTCGCTCGACAAGAGCCGCCGTTATTTCCGTAAGCTCCGATAATTGCTCCGGATTATTAAGCATTTCCGTGATACGCTTTGTGCTGTCGGGAAAACCGCCCTTAAACCATTCCTCATTGAACATATCTTTTAGGTCGGGAAATTCGTCATAATCAAGGTCTTTCTCCATATACCAAAATGCGTCTGCTGCCTTTTTCAGTTCATAACTCCGCATTTGTAAAAGCACACTTGACGGTGCATATCTACCCAAATCCAAAAGCTCGTCAATGCGTTTTGCCGCATCCTCCCAAGAAATGAGCTGAGCAGTGTTTATATTTGCCGTATTACCGTATGAAATACGAATACCTTGCTCACTCCACCAAGCAGACACATTCCGTCCGTCAACAACAAAGCCTTTACCGGAAGTACCGTAAAGGCTTTTAAGAAATTCTGATTTATCCGAAAGAGATTTATTCTTTGAAAATTCTATGCAAATATCTAAACGGCTTTGAGGGTTTAATGAGCCATCGCATAAAACTTCGTCAATAATCTGCCGGGGCATAGAAAAAGCAGCACCGAAAATTTCGTGTGCTGCTCGCTGTACGGTTTCCCTCTGTTGTTCTTCTGTCGGAATGAGGTCAAACAGACTTAACTGTAAACTACCTCCGGCAGTACGATTTCTTCCGCTGAATGGAGTAGGTTGTTCATCAGTCCTGCCCACATCATCGGGTCTTTCGCTTTCAGTTCCTCGTTCACGCCCTCTGTCTGTGCCAATTTCCGGACTATCCTCTGTATCTGCTCGGTCGCTGATGTCTGTACTTCCAGCAGATGCTCCGTTATCTTGCCTGTTATCATCAAGCTCGTGTATAGGCTCGGTCGGCTCTGTTTGAGAAATTTCCGCCTCATCTGCCCGTATTTGCCTATCTGTACTTCCGCTTGTTCCGTTGTCAAGTTCGGAATCAGGTATCCGTTCACTTCCGTGTATGTTATCTCTGTCATAACTATCCGTCCTTTCATTATTTATTATCGGTGTGCCTTTTTCTTTGATTTCATTATACACCGCATTTTCCTTTTCCGCAAAATTTTTTCGGGCATTTATTTCTTCACGCACTTCGGCTCTGATAGTTTCGGATATGTTTCGGAGAGTTTCCTCCGAAATGCTTGACACCGCATTACCCAAAACCGAAAGCGTTTCCGCTGTGTTAAAGTTCATAATATGCGGAAAGTCCTCACGCTCAAAAACATTATCTGCGTTAATTCCGAGTCTTTGAAGTACAATATATGCAATGCTCACTTCCGCAGTCTGCTGAAATTCCACATCAATATTAAGCTCGTCCAAGCCGTCCAAAAAACTGTTTTCTTTTGCGTATTTAAGCTCCGAAAGATAGTCGGCTTTACTGTCCTCAACCGCATTTTGTGCCGCTGAAAGAATTGCGTCCGTAATACTGCTTTTGGACTTCAGTTCACCGAAAGAATTTTCAAGCGTTTCAATGATAGCTTCGTCAAATCGGCTGTTATACCTCCATAGCCGCACTCTTGTATTGTCAAGGCTGTGCGTGTCGGAAATATCGAAAACATAATCAAGGTATTTGCCACGGTCGCCCTCACGAAGCAGGGCAATGCCCTTGCTGCCACGGTTTATCCACGCTTTGAGCTTTTTGTTCCAAACATCAATGCTTGCACAAGCCGTTGCGTCCGGTCGCTGGGCATAAATCAAGATTTGGTCTTGAAACGGATATTTGTATTGCCACGCCGCACTTTTCAAAAACGCCGTCCAATTTTCATAATCGGCAAGGCTTTTGCCGATTTCGTTCGACAATGCACTAATATTTTGCAGCTTGCTCGCCATTTGCATTTCACCTCCAGCAATTTATTTTGCAAATATTATTTATCCTCTTTTTCGATAGGCACATACTTTGTGCAAGTCTTTCCGTTATGAAATTCCATATACGGACACATCGGCTCGTTAGGGTCGAGCTTTAATGCGTCCGCACCCGTTTTGCAGTTCGGACACAGTAATTTTTCTTTGTTCATTTTGTATCGCTCCTTAAATTTTTTCATAGAAAAAGAGCATTGAAGTTGTTTGTTTCAATGCTCTTGTATGGGGGTTATTCAATTTTATCTGCACATCTGCATAGGCTCACGAAGCCGTTTTGCCATCTCAATACCCTCGGCAGCGGTTGTGATTTCGCCGTTTTCTATCATTTCGATAAGCTCCGCACGATGTTTGGAATTTAAGCAGTACACGCTCCGGCACAGCCTTTGAACGGTTCCGAGAGTATCACGCTCGGTATTGATAAGCGTTTTTACGATTTCGCCGACTTCATCATTTGCGTTAAGCTGAATTTGAAGTGTACGACGGTTATCGAGGTATATCATACTCGGCACTATCAGTATGCCAATATTCTGCAAGCTGTTACGGAGTTCGTTTTCTCTGCAAGTCATATCCACAAGCAAGTTATTTGTGATAAAGTTTATTTTCGCTGTCATCATAAAAATCACACTCCTCTTTTTCTGTACTTTTATTATACTGTATTTTATATCACCTTGCAAAAAATTATCGCTCCGGCTCTTTTTCGGTTTTGCTCTTTTCGGGTGCCGCATATTTTTTGAGTGCGTTCATTGTTTTAAGAGAACAACCCTCAAAATCCGCCTTGCTTTCGATAAAATCCTTCGCCGCTTCCATAAAGGTTTCGGTGCCGACATCATACAAAGCTCCTTTTGACATTCCCTCAATGTGAGAGAAAAAGTCCTGCGGTTTCTTATATAGCTTTGCCGCATCCCAAATATCCTCGTTATATATGGTTAGTTCAACGAGTTGTCCTCCGGCATTTGCATCGGGGTTATAATACATTTCCATAACTCCGTTTGCGGTTTTGTAAAATTTGTCCTTGCTGATTGCGTCATAGTTCTGCTCAACGAATTTCAAATCCTTGTAGGTCTGCAATGCCTGTTTATCATAACAATAGATATATGCGTTATATGTATTTTTGCGTGGATCGCACCGTATGTAAAATACATTTTTATCGGTCGTAACCTTGTATCCGCAAATATCGTTATCGCTTGCAAGCCGTTCGGCTTTTAGGTCGTAAGCCGCATTGTGCATTGTAACTCTGCTTTTGAATATCGGTTTATCCGCCTGATGCCGGAGATAGTTTACAACATTATCACATTCAAGAGCAAAATCGGGAGTATGATATTTTTCATAATTCTCTTTGTTTTCAAGCAGGGAATCAGTCTGCAAACGCTCGTCAACGGAATTATCAAAATAACAGCGGATATAGCAGACGCAGCCACGATTTAATTCTTCATTTTTGCTCGGTGCAAAGGTGTATTCAAATTCCGACTGCTCAATTTTTTCAAGCGTATATCCCGGTGTGTCTTTCGGGCGGTATGTACTTTTTCCACGCTCCATAAGCTCGGCAAATTCACAGATGTGAAAGACATTGTAACCGATTTTGGTATGATAATCGTCAATATATGTGCATTTCCTGTCTGACATAGAGCCGTCCGAAAATTTTACCGTTATGCTTTCGCCGTCTTTTATTCGGAAAAGCTCGTTGTAATGACTGTCTATGAAGCGTATTTCTTTCTGTTCCATTTTATCCGCATCCTTTCATATCGTTTTTGTGCCGTTTTGCGTAAATATCCGCATAATCACAGGGCGGATATTTTTTAAGGTCATCACGGTACTTTTTATGCGTTTTATAAAATTTACATTGTTTGCTTTTGCACACAACCTCAGTTAGAACCGTGCAATAGTGGTCATTGCGGTATGCAAAGCAATCTTCATTCGTCATTTGGTGTATCACCGTCCATATCTTTAAGGCGTATCGTACTGACAATTCTGTATCCGTGCCTATTTGCAAGAGCCTTTAACTCGGCTATCAGTTTTCGCCGTTCCTCGCGCCGCACGGCTTTCATTGCTTCATAGGCGGTAATGTCAGTACAACCGCTGCCGTTAAGTCTGTCGTTTATCTTTTCGCACAATCACTTCACCTCACCGTTCATTCGTTTTAGGCGGCTTCTTCATAACCTCAATAGCCTTGATTTCATCAAGCGCCCGTCTGCAAAAGTCTTTTTGTGCCGCAAGCAGATTTGTAAAATAATGTCCCCAAAAATAATCGTCTTTGCCTTTGCATTGCCAAGTTACAAAGCTATTCGGATTCTTTTCGTGAACACCAAGCACAAATTCAGCGCCGCCGACCGTTATTTGATTTACAATAATAAAGCCTTGATTTTTTCGCCATTCCATAATCAATCACTCCGTTTCTTTTTTGTCAGCTTGTCCGGCAGAGATAAAACAACACATAAATACAATGCCGAGAAAGCCGCCGACTGCAACACCGGATAGGAATATAAGTATAAGTTTCAACATATTTATCGCTCCATTTCATTTTCCCTTTGCCTGCGCCATTTATCAAGCAGCTTCAAGATGATTTCCTCCATCTTTGCTTTTGAATAGCTTTTCGGGAAGTATTTTTTTAGTTTGTCCTCGCCAAGCGTAATTTTAACCGTTTCGGGTTTCTGTTCCATCATAATACTGTCAATTACGGCATTACTCAAATTTCCCTCCTGATGGAATTTTCGCATTTTCCGTGCCTGTGCGATAGAAGGAGAGGTTTCCTCTTTTTCAATGGACTGCATAACCGCCGCTTGCTCCTTTGAGCCGAGATAAGATATTTCAACGGCAGCGTTCATTGCAATTTGGTTATTATCCACCATATCCAAAATTGGATCTATGAGGTTTGTTAAGCGGATATATCGCTGAATTTGATTTCTACTATCGGGAGAATTTTCTGAAATAATTTCAACGCTTTTTTTATTTTCTAACTTGTGACCAAATTGGTCACAAGTTAAATCCGTTCTCGCACCTTGTCTTTTCATAGCTTCCAGCTTCATTTGATAGGCAAACGCTTTTTCACTCGGCAAGATGTGTTCTCGTTGCAGATTGCTGTCTACAAGCAAAATTGTAGCCGTATCATCATCAAGATTTTTCACTACAACGGGAATATCGGTTATTCCGGCAAGTTCACACGCTTTTACTCTGCGATGTCCCGAAAGTATTTCATAGCCGCCGTCTTTATGCGGTCTTGCAATTACGGGTGTGAGCACTCCGCATTGCTTGATACTTTCCACAAGTGCGTCCATATCTTCGTCAAGCTTCACCTTAAACGGCTGCTCCGTAAACGGTTTTAACTCGGATATGGGAACAGGCTTTATTTCTTCGGTGTTCCGCTGTTCCTCGCTCTGAAAAATACTATCGTATGATTTCAGACTTATGTTTAGTCCGTTGCTCATTGTTCATAACCTCCCTTGTAAGATTTCTGTACGCATCGGCAACTCTGCCGTTTTTGTCGTAACTGTAAATGCTTTTGCCGACCGCCGATGTTTCCGCTGCTTTTATTGAGAGCGGTATTTCTGTTTTGAAAACCTTGATGTGGCTGCCGTATGTGTTTCGGATAAGCTGTGATATATCCTTTGCAAGATTTGTGCGACCGTCAACCATAGTCAGCAGTATTCCGTTGATTTTAAGCGTCGGGTTAAGCTGCCGTTTAACCTTTGCAACCGTACCGAGCAACTGTTCAAGCCCCTTTGCCGGAAGAAAATGCGACTGCACGGGAATGATTACCTCATTTGCCGCCGTGAGTGCGTTTATTGTCAGCATACCGAGCGACGGAGTGCAGTCTATCAGCACATAATCGTAATTGTCCTTTATCTGTGAAAGATAATTTTTCAGCACACGCTCACGGCTCATAGTGTTCACCAAAAATGTTTCCATTCCCGAAAGCTCAATATTTGCCGGAATAAAGTCTACACCCTCCGAGTGATGTAAAACTCCCTCGCCGTGTTCCGTCGGCTGCTCATTGATACTTTTTTCCATAAGGTTTGAAATTGTAACCGACAGCTCATCGGGATTTGGATAACCCAAGCATTGTGTTAAGCTGCCCTGTGCGTCATAGTCGATTAAAAGCACCTTTTTACCCTCGTTTGCAAGACCTATTCCTAAATTCACGGCAGTTGTTGTTTTGCCTGTTCCGCCTTTCTGATTTGATATTGCGATTATTTTACCCATAAAAACCATTCCTTTCATTTTCTAATCTTGATATAAGCATTTCTCCGTCAAGCCGTGTTAAGGCACGGAACCATTCGGAACGAAAAAAACGCTTGATTTCTGCTCTGCATTGCGGCGAATATGTATGCCTGTAATCTTTTACCGCTTGCAGAATTATGGCATTTGCCAGCAGTTCGATATTTTCCACACATACCGCCTCCGATTCCTATACATTTGCCATATCGTATTTTACTTTTGCCGAAAACCAATTATCCGCCGTTTCAAACGACCGATAAATCGTTGTAATTAAAAATGCCCGGATATTCCGGACATCTGATGTGTTGCTCCGCAGGGCGAAGTCTATATATTCAATATGCGACGAGTCAATTTTCAAAAATCTGCTCTTTACAACCTCGTGAGGATATTCCTGTTTGTTTATGCGGATTGTCGGCTCGTCGCTGCATACCACATCGACCATAATTGCCACAATTTCATCAAGCCACGCCTTACTGTATCTTTCCGAGATAATGTCATAGTCAATGTTTTTCTTGATTAGCTTTTCATACTTTCGCCGATTTTCTATCCATCGTATCGTATCAACGCCTTTTGGTGCAGGCAAGGGAGGAGAGTTGTTCTCATTTCCACGATTGATAGGATAGGATAGGATTTCAGTATCGCTCGTTTCAGTATTATTATTTTCAGTATCGTTAAAATCAGTATAGTTATTATTAGTATTATTTGAGTATGATTTCGGAACTTCTTGAATTTCGATTTCCAAACTTGCAGAAGTTTGATTTTCATACTTCTGCAAGTTTGAATTTAATACTTTTTGATTTTCGATATTCATACTTTCGGCATTTTGATTTTCATACCGCTTTTCTTTCGGATTATGTATAAAGTTTTTCACATAAATTATGTTCGGTCTGCCAAGCCCCTGCCGTTTGCGTTCGATAAGTCCGATTCCGTTTTCAAGCTCGTCAAGCAGCTTTAATGCCTTTTGCTTTGCACAACCGAAATCACTTAAAATATCTTCAATGGTGTAGATGATATATACTCGATTTTCTTCATCAAACCAACAATTCTTTACCGACAGGCTCATACGGTCAAGCATAAAGCTATACAGTACCTTTGCTTCAACAGAAATTCCGGAAAGCGTTTCATCGGTAAATAAGATTTTAGGAATACGGTAAAACGAAAACTGCTCCGCTTGACTGCCGTAAAAGTATTCAAACTGTATCGACATTGATTTTCACCTCTTGCGTTTTAGTATATAACAAAAGACAGCCCTGTATAAAACAAGACTGTCTGTAATACTCTCATATTTACTTATATCTTCGCATACCTTTTTTGTTATATCAAGGATAAAAAGTAGTAAATTTCTTTTCAAAATAAGCGATATAACCTTATTTTACGAGTTTTCAATTATTTCGTTAGTTTTTGCTGTAGACGCAAACGGTTTCGCATCATTCCCATAAAAACAACTTGATTCTAACTGATATTGTTTTTTCTTATGCAAAAACTAGGATGTAGATTTTATATTCACAAAAATAGATATAGTACAAAAATTATCAATTGCGTAATGACTCATTGTATCGTTTCTTTTTTCAGATGTTGCTGCTTTGTAATATGGCTATTGTTTTTCCAAAAAACACCCTTAATTTCCCTGACCATGTGCATGGGTTTTGGCTGCAATGCGGCCGGCGTAGTGGGCTGCCGCATTATCGATTCGCCGCGTGAACGCTTAATTGCCATTCTCACCAACAGCTTTGTGCCGTGCAACGGACGGTTCCCGTTATTTGTGACGCTGATCTCGCTGTTCTTCCTTGTCGGGACGGGCGCGCACCGGTCACTGTTGTCGGCACTCATTTTATGCGGATTTATCCTGCTCGGCGTTGCCTGTACGTTATTTGCGTCATGGATACTTGGGAAAACGGTGCTAAAAGGAGGACCCGAAGCATTTACGCTTGAACTGCCGCCGTTCCGCATGCCAAAGGTAAAGCAAGTGCTTATACGCTCGTTTCTCGACCGGACTTTGTTTGTTTTGGGGCGTGCGGTCTTATCGGCTGCGCCGGCCGGAGCGCTGATCTGGGTGCTTGCAAACGTTTCGGCAGGCGGTCAGTCATTGCTTGCGCACTGCACCGGATTTCTTGACCCGTTTGCGCGCTTTTTCGGCCTTGACGGTGTGATACTTATGGCATTTTTACTGGCACTGCCGGCCAACGAGATCGTGATACCGATCATTCTGATGGCGTATATGCAAGGCGGTGCGCTTGGAATGGCAAACGTAGAGGGCAGCGCGCTGTATGCGCTTCTTACGGCAAACGGTTGGACGGTATCGACGGCGTTATGCGTCATGTTGTTTTCATTATTGCATTTTCCGTGTGCGACGACGCTGCTTACCATACGCAAGGAGACCGGGAGCTTAGGCTGGACGCTTCTTGCGGCGGCATTACCGACCTGTTTCGGGCTTTTAGCCTGTTTTGCCGTCTCGCATATTCCGGTGTGACAGAGGGTGCCTTTCCGGTTTGCGGAAAGGCACAAAAGGCGGCTTAGCCGCCTTATAAAGCTTGCGAAGCAAGCGATCAATACACGCTTTGCGTGTATTGGTATGGGGCGGCGTCTTGATGCCTCATGAAATGCCGCGAAGCGGCCAAGGTTTTAATTTGTTTGCGCGACACCGCCACCTGTGCGAGTTGATTCGAGGTTTGCAAAACCTCGATGCTCCATAGCACGCGCAGCGTGCTGCCCCGACAGGGGGCATGCTTTCCATGCAATGGAAAGTTCCCGAAAGGGAACGATTTTATTCTTTTCGCTTGTACGAAAAGAACCAAAAGTACACCAGAGGTCTGCGGACCTCTGGACTCCGGGAACGGTTCAAATCGCCGGT
>ERZ773136.1420-NODE-1420-length-23386-cov-8.458617_pt1 | contig 23386 bp, 14 predicted proteins | sample MGYA00580855_ERZ773136 | MGnify/ENA primary metagenome ERZ773136 (study PRJEB29015, sample SAMEA2737860) | human gut metagenome | biome: human gut; feature: human-associated habitat; material: faeces | place: China | collected 2012 ... | reverse complement strand
CCCTGCATCCGAAGACCGTGGTCGTGAAAGGAGTGCTGGCCGATGAATGTGCCGGACTGATGAAAGATTTCTTCCGAAAGAGAAGATGAAGATTTATTTGATTTCTTCGAATTCCACGTATTCCCCTTCGTCTTTATCGAAAATCTTTTTGCGTTGACGCACAGGTACATCTCCTTGTGTGGAGTAAGAATCTGTTGTCTCTTCCTGACGAGGGTTCGACTGATAATCTTGAGAAGAGTAAGTTGTCCGCTGACCCGAATTCTTACCTTGCATACGACGCTTGAATCCGAATACCAGACTGACGACTTTGGAAAGAATGAGCAATCCAATCACCAGAACAACCAGTATGATAAAAAATAGAAAGCCTAAAATATGGAACATTGTCTTTTGTTTTTAATGTGATATATGCAAAAAATGTGCCATACGATTTCTAAGCTATTTCTTATATGTCAGTAATGACAGAATGATATACCAGACAATGACAGCTGCAAATCCGCTCAGTTGGAAGATGATTAACAGAGGAATGCTGACAATCAAGAATATATAGCTTATCTTGTTATGTCCCCACGACAGGTCCTTGAACTTCAGGGAGAACATAGGGAGTTCTGCCACCAGCAGCAGTGACATGACTACTACTAAGATGAACAAGTATAAGGCGTTGAAATGGTCGGACACCAAAAAACTGTGTGCACCTACGGTCAGTGAGCCCCAGAATAATGCGTTAGCCGGAGTAGGCATTCCGATAAAGGAAGAAGTCTGCCGTTCATCCAGGTTAAACTTGGCCAGTCGCAGGGCAGAAAAGACTGCTATCAGGAAAGCCGTATAAGGCATGATTTCTGACAACGGCAGAAGAAAATCCGGGTAATGTACCTCTTTGAACAAGGAAAAGGCAATGGCAGCCGGTGCCAGTCCGAACGTGATATCATCTGCCAGAGAGTCAAGTTCCTTTCCGATGGGAGAAGAGACATGTAGCAGACGGGCGGTCATCCCGTCGAAAAAGTCGAATGTAGCTCCTAACACGATGAAAAGCAGGGCTAATTCATATTTGCTATGGAAAGCCATGTAGCTGGCTATGCATCCGCAAAACAAGTTGCAGCTCGTAATCGTATTGGGAATATTCCGGGTTATCACATTAGCCATATCCTATATATAAAAGGTATAAATATAATAAGGTGTAAATATTGTATTGCAGGATTAAGGCAAGCGGGCAATTACCGTTTCGTTACCGGTTGTCTTTTGCCCCATGCTGACGCAAACTTCCGTACCTAACGGCAGGTACACATCCACTCGCGAACCAAATTTAATGAATCCCATGTGTTCGTCAATGTAACAGTCTTCACCCGGTACGGCGTATGTTACGATGCGTCTTGCCACCGCACCGGCAATCTGCCGTGCCATAACCGTATGACCCTCAGGCGTTTCAATTACCACCATAGAACGCTCGTTTTCCGTACTGGCTTTGGGAAGCCACGCCTTCATGAACCGTCCGTTGTGATGGTCTACATGTTTTACCACCCCGTCTACAGGATACCAGTTGGCATGTACATTGGTGATGTCCATAAAGATGGAAATCATTAGTCGGCGGTCATGGAAATATTCATGCTCATCCACCTCCTCAATTACCACGATACGTCCATCGGCAGGAGCGACTACGGTTTTTTCCGTATCTCCTTTGAACAATCGGATGGGACAGCGGAAAAAATTGACCATCAGCAAGTACACTACGATACTTACTGCTGCCACAATATAAAATGGAATCCGGCACTCTATCCCCCAGTATAAAGCAGCGTTTACAAGAAGCAGCAAGATTGCACTGGTAATCAGAATGGGAGTTCCTTCATGATGGAGACGGATTTTTTTTAGTTTCTTTATTTTGTTCATTCGGGTCATAACAAAGTTGAATGTTTTATCGTGCGAAGATAGGGCTAATTTGAGAACTCTGCAAATAATAGAAACAGAAAAACGATTCCGAATACGTATTTCCTCTTTTAAAAGAGGAAAAAAAATGATTTTTGGTACCTTTTGAAAACGCAAGTGCGTTTGGATTAAAACGTCCTTGTGTTTGAAGTCAAACGCACTTGCGTTTTAACTAAAACGTACTTGCGTTTTGGACTAAACGTCCTTGCGTTTTTTGATAAGAAAAAACGGTATCTCAAGGGACGATGAAAACTTTTGTAAAATAGATGTTTTATATCATGTATGCTATTTTATTTACTTGATAATTAGAAGTTTATTTATTATTGTTTTTTCTGCCTTTTTAGGTGATGAATATTTTTGCACCCTTAAATGAACTATTTTGTCACCTCTTTCTATAATTAAACTGTACATTTGTGACGAAAACTTTAAAATCTAAATTTAATCTAAATTCTTGTATGCAAACCGAATTCCGAACTATTCTATGGAGAAGGGGATTGAGCATGATGTTGTTCGTCTTGTTCTCTGTAACTGTGGCTATGGCCCAGGTACTCGTGAGGGGTACTGTGGTTGACCAGACGGGTGAAAGCGTTATTGGTGCCAGTATCCAAGTGAAAGGGACTACTCAGGGAACTATTACTGATATTGATGGTAAGTTCTCATTGGGAGTACCCGACAAAAAATCCGTTATTGTGGTCTCTTTTATTGGCTATGCCACAAAAGAACTGCAGGTGGATACCTCTAAGCCGATGTCTATCGTATTGGAAGAAGATACGAAGGTATTGGATGAAGTAGTAGTAGTAGGTTACCAGGAAGTAAGAAAGAAAGACTTGACCGGTTCCGTGGCTAAGGCAGATATGAATGAATTGCTGAATACGCCGGTCGGCTCGTTCGACCAGAACCTGGGAGGACGTATTGCCGGTGTGAACGTGTCTTCCAGCGAAGGTACGCCGGGCGGAACCATGAACATCGTGATTCGTGGTAACAACTCCCTGACGCAGGACAACTCTCCGCTTTATGTCATCGACGGTTTCCCGGTGGAAGACGCGGCCATTGCCAGCACCATCAACCCTTCGGATATTGAATCGTTGGATATTTTGAAGGATGCATCAGCTACGGCTATTTACGGTGCCCGTGGTGCGAACGGTGTGGTCATCATTACTACAAAGAAAGGAAAGGTTGGTAAGGCGCAATTGAGTTATGATGGTAGCGTAACCATGCAACATGTAACGCGTACTATTCCGATGATGGATGCATACGAATTTGTAAAATTGCAAGCCGAAATGTATCCGGAACAGATGACTTCATCCAATGGTGGTTATTTGATGGAATGGGAGGGTAAACAATGGACACTGGAAGATTACCGTAATATTGACCAGTATAACTGGCAGGATGAAATTTTCCGTACCGCTTTGCAGCACAACCACAACCTGCGTTTGAGTGGTGGTACGGAAGGAGTTCGTTATAATGCTTCTCTTTCTTATTATAATCAGGAGGGTATATTGCTGAATTCTGGTTATGAGCGTTTGCAGGGCCGTATGAACACGGTAGTTCGTCGTGACAAACTGAATATGAGTTTGACAGCCAACTATTCTCGCAGTATCCAGACTGGTTCCACTCCTTCAGAAAATTCTTACAGTGGTATGAATAACTTGTTCTATAGCGTGTGGGGGTATCGTCCGGTTACTTTCCCGAACAAACCGCTTAGCTCTTTGATGGACAACGTAATGGATGATGCCGTGGATAACAGCAACGACTACCGTTTCAACCCGATTATGTCGTTAAAGAACGAATACCGCAAAAATTATATCAATAACTTGCAGTTGAATGGCTTTGTGGAATATGAATTTATTAAAGGCTTGAAGCTGAAAGTGTCAGGAGGTTATACATACGATGCACGTAAGAATGACCAGTTTAATAACTCCAAGACACGTTATGGTGGTCCTACTTCAACAGATAAGGTAAATGCGCAAGTTGTTCGTAATGAACGTCTGACCTGGTTGAACGAAAATACATTGACTTATCAGACTAATATCAAGAAAAAACACTTCTTTAATACATTAGTAGGTATTACATTCCAGAATTCGGATTATGAATATTATTCATTTAAGACCATTCATATACCTAATGAGTCATTAGGTATGGCGGGTATGAATGAAGGACAGGCAAGTACGACCAATTCATACAAGACTTCATGGTCAATGATGTCTTATCTTGCCCGTTTAAATTATAATTACAAATCGAAATACTATGCAACGGCCTCATTCCGTGCCGATGGCTCTTCTAAATTTAGTAAAAAGAACCGTTACGGTTATTTCCCTTCTGGTTCTTTGGCCTGGAATTTTATGGAAGAAGAGTTTATGAAACCGTTGAAAAAGGTACTTGATGCTGGTAAGCTTCGTGCGAGCTGGGGATTGACCGGTAACAACCGAATTGGTGAATATGAATATTATGCCTTGTTGCAGGCGCTGAAGTCGAAAGTGGGAGATTATATTTCTAACGGAAGTATTCCAAGTGGTGTTTATCCTATTAATGGTAGTACTACCAATGTAGGAACGGTTCCTACTTCTATTGGTAATAGCAACTTGAAATGGGAAACCACGGAACAGTGGAATGTGGGATTGGATTTAAGTTTCTTCAAGGAACGTTTGAATTTTACAGCAGATATTTATCGTAAAACTACGCGAGATTTGCTCTTAGAGGCTTCTCTTCCGTTGACTTCCGGTTTCTACAGTGCAACGAAGAATATTGGTAAGGTACGTAATGACGGATTGGAATTGAGCTTGAATACAGTGAATATTCAGACAAAGGACTTTACCTGGTCAACCGATTTTAACATCGCGTTCAATAAGAATGAAGTATTAGCATTGTCTGAAGGGCAGAACAGCTTACTGACGGCAGCCTCATTTGACCAGAATTATAACTCACAGCCCAGTTACATTGCTCAGGTAGGATTGCCTATGGGTATGATGTATGGCTATATTTATGAGGGAACTTATAAGTATGATGATTTTAATAAATCTGGTGATACCTATACATTAAAGAAAGGGGTTCCTCATTACTCTACAGAAACGAATACACAACCGGGTATGCCTAAATATAAGGATGTGAACGGTGACGGAATCATTGATTCTAACGACCGTACGATTATAGGCCGTGGCTTGCCGATTCACACAGGTGGTTTTACTAATAACTTTACTTACAAAGGATTTGACTTAAGTGTATTTTTCCAGTGGTCATACGGTAATGACATTATGAATGCCAACCGTCTGTTCTTTGAAAGCTCGAACAACAAGTCGCGCGAGCTGAACCAGTATGCCAGCTATGCCGGTCGCTGGACACCGGAAAACCCGGACAGTGACATTCCGGCAGCAACTACTTCTGCTTCAAATCGTGTGATTTCTTCCCGAATTGTAGAAGACGGTTCCTTCTTACGTTTGAAAACAGTGACATTGGGTTACACTTTCCCAAAAACGTTGATTGCAAAGGCTAAGTTAAGCAATGCAAGAGTTTACATTGCTGCGCAGAATTTGTGGACATGGACCAGCTACTCTGGTTATGATCCGGAAGTGTCGGTTCGTAACAGTGCGTTGACTCCGGGACTTGACTTCTCTTCTTATCCGAGAGCTTATTCTATCAGTTTTGGTGTTAACCTAGGTTTCTAATAAGAGTTTACAAAGTTTTAAGGGATTAATTATGAAAGCATTAAAATATACGATTTTTACTTTATTGTTTGGCGGTGCACTGACATCCTGTAATTTTCTGGATAAAGAGCCTTACCAGCTTACACTGTCAGACTATTTTAATACGACAGATGAGGCCAACTCTTTTTTGACCGGAATTTATGCAGAGTTAGGTCAGTCTACGTTCTATGGAGCAGACTATATGTATCTTGTGGGAGGTGATGATTTGTCTCACTATGGAGGTTCAGGACGTGCACCTGCCACTAAAGGACTGATTTGTAATAATGCTACTACCAGTGATGCGGCAGTAACAGGATTCTGGTATACTTTGTATTCCGGCATTAACCGTGCGAACATTTTTTTGGAAAATATTGATAAGGTTTCTGATATTGATTCTGGTTTGAAAGCTCAGTATACAGCGGAAGCAAGATTTTTGCGTGCGTTCTATTATTTTAACTTAGTGCAGTGCTGGGGAGACGTGCCTTTTAAAACAGAATCTACGAAGGATGTGGTAGGATTGGATATTCCTCGTACAGACAAGCAGGAAATTTATGATTTCATTATTAAGGAGATGCAGGAAGTTTCAGATGAAAAGACTGGAGGCTTGTTGACAGCAGCAAAACTGAATTATAAGCCTGGTCGTGTGTCAAAATCAGCCGCTTGGGGTATTTTGGCGCGTGTATATCTGTTCCGTGCAGGAGAATATCATCGCGATAACCGTGCTGCTACAGATGCTGAGAAAAAGGATTATTATCAGGCTGCAAAAGATTATGCGTTGAAAGTCTGTACAAATCAAGGACATGACTTAGCAAAGGATTATTGGGATTACTTCATTGATTTATGTTCTGATCGTTATAATTCCACAGCTAATGAGAGCATTTGGGAAGCTGAATTTTCCGGTAATAATACTACGGATGTGAAGGCAGAAGGACGTATTGGTAATATTATTGGTTTGGCAGCTCCTGATATGTCATCTAATTCAGATATAGTAGGTGCGGCAGATCCGGGATATTCGTATGAGTTTATGTTTGCAACTCCTAAATTGTATCGCTTGTATTGTATTGAAGAACCAAGTACTGAGAGACTGATGTCTCTTCATGTAAATTGGAATACAGGTGATAAAACAGAAAAAGCAGAAGGTGAGGCTTGCAAGACTATTAAATTGAAGGATAGTCGTTTCTTGTGGAATATTGCTCCTTTTGTTTATATGGAAAAAGATGGCAAAAATACCGGTGTGACGGGACGTAAATTTTATGAACTGGGTTTCCGGGATGCTGTCCTTGCTCATGATAATAACAGATCTTATTCTTATGGGAAAAAAGATTGGGCTTCTGGAACAACAGAACCCAAGGAAGGAGATTATGATTATAATAGTAAATTTACGACGAATATAGCTCGTGCATGTTCTAAATACCGTCGTGAATATGAGGCCGATAAGAAAGATAAGAATAATACTGCTATTAATTTCCCAATTTTACGTTATTCTGATGTGCTGCTGATGGTAGCGGAAGCTGAAAATGAATTGAACGGACCGGATGCCGCTTATGATTATCTGAATAAGGTGAGAGAGCGTGCTGGAGCAAGTACAATTGTAAAGGGAGCTTTAAACAAAGATGAGTTCCGCCAGATGGTGAAAGATGAGCGTGGTCGTGAACTTTGCTTTGAATATACTCGTCATTTTGACTTGATTCGTTGGGGAGACTTTGTAGAGGATATGAATGAGCTTATTGATTACGCTCGTGCAGGAGGGGAATGGAATCAGGGTCCTTCAAATGTGTATACTTATTTCCAGGTATCTTCTACTTATAATTATTTCCCTATACCTGATGCGGAAATGGCTGTGAATAAGGCAATCACAAGCAACAATCCGGGTTGGTAATGATAAATGTATTAATGAAAATTTAATTATTGGTAAATGAAAACTTCAAAATTATATATATTGTTGCTTTCTACGTTGGCTTTTGCGTCTTGTACAAAGGAGATGACCGAAGGACTGGACGAAGTAAACGTAAGCGTGGTGACATCAGAGACTGTTACTGCCGAAGGGAGTATAATTACTGTAAAAAAAGGAACTCCGGTAGAGTTCTCTTTTGCGGGAGAACCTGATTTCATAACTTTTTATAGTGGAGAACTTGGACATCAGTATATTTACCGTCAACGTGTGGAAAATGAAGAATCAGATATTGTTTCTTCAAAGTTAAAATTTAATATCTATCAGGAAGGTACTTCATACGCAGAGTCAACAGGGCGTTATACTAATTGTATTGATGTCTTTTATGCTTTTTCCGATCCGGAAAATGGGGTAGAAGGTTTCCCCGGTTTATCAAAAGATAATTTTGATGCTGATTCTACGCTGGTTGTTGATTTCTGGAAAGCGGGAAAGTGGAAGGAAATTTGTCCTAAAGCTGAGTACGATAATCTTGGAACGAATATAACTGTGGCAAAGTCTTGTGAGTTGGATGTAAAGGATTTTGTAGGTAAGAATTTGGTTATAGCGATAGCTTATAACAAAGAGAAAAGACCTAATCCTAGCGTTAATGGAAAGAATGCTACTACTCAGTTGAAATATTATTTTGACTCTATGAATATAGAGAATCTGCTTCGCAATAACAATGTGACGCATCAATATGCAGGTGAATTCATGTTTACTGCGTTGAACTTCAATCATGAAAATCTCTATAACCAGTCAATTAAAGACGATGATAAGGGATATAAAGGTAACGATTGGACTAGCGTTTCAAGCTATTTACCTGATGATTTAGCGTATGGCACAGTAACAGCAAATGTTTCAGGGATGTGGAACATGAACAATGTGGCAAATGGAGGATTCTATATTCACAGTACGGGAAGTGCTTATTCGTGGAAAACTGCCTGGCTGGTGTCTGACCCTATTAAGATTACCTCATGTGAACCTGATCAGGGGGTAAGCATCAAGAACTTGTCGCAAGACATTCGTTCATATAGCTATACCTATGAAAATGTGGGTACTTACAGAGCAACTTTCTTGATTACAAATGCGAACTATAAGCATGACGATTCACAGGTATATACTGTGGTTGTCAATGTGACAGATTAACTTTAAATTATGAATTACGTTATGAAATACATAAAATCATATATCCTTTTGGCTCTCATGGTATTGGCTGTGACGGGTTGTAAGCAGGAGGATTTGAAGGACGATGTGAATGCTCTCAAGGATAGAGTGACTCTGCTTGAAGAACAAGTAAAATTACTGAATGAGAATATTGCATTCTTCTCTAAAGTATTGGTTTGTCAGACGATAGATAATGGTGACGGTACTTTTACCGAAGTTCCGGCTTATTCTATTTCTGAGGTATTGGTAAATGATGGAACTACTTTTACTGCCAAGTTTAATGACGGGAATGTATTGACACTTGCAATTGGTTCAAAAGGTACGGTTACGACTCCTCAGCTGGGGGTTAATCCGGAAACGGGCAAGTGGATGCTGAATGGCAGTGATACTCCTTATAATGCAGTGGGTGCTGATAGTAGTGTTGATGGAGATAAGCCTGAATTTAACATTGCATTGGATAATTCTACACGGCAGTATTATTGGCAAGTAAGATTTGGCGACTCTGAGCCTTGGCAGAATGTAACTGATGCAGAAGGTAATAAAGTGTATGTAACTGAAGCTGGTGGTGAATTAGCCAAGGATAACCTTTTTAAGGATGCAAAGGTAGAGGAAAATGAGTTTGTGCTGACCTATTATACAAATGGTGACGGGCAAGATCCTACAAATGAAGTTCGCATTCCTATCATCTCAGACCTGTCATGCGTGATCAATGTACCGGAAAAAGATATGGCGGATGGTTATTGGGAAATTGGTGCAGATGGAGCTTCTGCCGAAGTAGAGATAAAAGGTGACCATTGGTTTGTGATTGCTCCTCACGGATGGGAAGCTAGCATTTCTGACATTTCTGAAACTTTGACTGACGGTAAAGCTACTTTGACAGTGAAAAAGTCAGCAACTGCTTCTGCTGGCTTGAAAAGTCGTGCTACTGCCAATAATACGGATGAAGTGGTGGTACAGGTGAATAAAGGAATGTACTGGGCTGTAGCAAAGGTGAAGGTTCGGGAAGCTGTGACCAGCTATTTCAATCAGGTGTATAATCAGGGAGGTGACATTACTGTGGGTAATGTGACTATAAATAAGGCGACTTACTCGGATGGAAAACTGCTTTCAACTGATGCCGCAACAATCTCTGCGGATGGCGTTTATTTTATTCCTCAGGGTGTGGAAGCTGTTATCTCTTCAACTGACTTTAATAAATTGGTATTAATTTCAGATAATCCGAAGGGTGAACCGGTTGTTGTTGATAATACAAATTTGTTTAATGCTACAGGAACAGCGGGTGAATTTATTGCTCAAAATGTGATATTTAAGAACGCAATATCTCCATTTATGCAGATAAATGCTTCAGGCATTATATTGAATAATTTGATTCTGGATGGTTGTAAAGTACCAATCGCTTCAGGTGGAAATTTCTTAAATGCATTTTTGGGCGATGATAATTCAATTGATAATATATATTTGAAAGGAAATCGTTTTGCATTTAACCAAACAACAGCATATGCTGCTTCTCGATTGTTTAATTTGTCAGGCTCGACTGGAAGCGGTGAGAATAAAGTTGTTTATAATCGAAATTTGAGCGCAGATGTTTCCATAATAAATAATGTATTTTACTCAACGATGACTAATGATTATTCAATTAATGGTAACATTCTGGTTTTAACAACTGATGGTACTGATGGAATTTACAGTGAAAAAAATACTATCACAATAGAAAATAATACGTTTATTAATTTCCTTTGTGGTTCCCAACCTATGATACGTGGCAACATAAGAGGTACAGTTATATTCCGTAATCTTTTGTTGTGGAGTAATACTAATGATGAAAAAGCAAAGACCTCGTATTTACTGAATGTACATTCGGCGACCCCTTCAGTAGTTACTTTTGAGAATCTTCTAAAATTTGATAAGGGCAAGGATATTCCAACTAATTATTGGAATGGTACTATTCCGAGTGGCTATACTCAGACAAAAGTAGAAGCAGCCTCTTCCGATCCATTTGATGTAAGTGCTGGAGCTACATTTGATTTGGAGAATGGAGTATTTATCCCGACTGCAGAATATGCAAATTATGGTGCACAACAACGCTAAATTTTTAATATCATGAAAAAATTACTATATCTATTTATTACATGTCTGTCTTTTATCGCGTTCTCATCGTGCGATGACCGTGATGAAATTCGCAATGACATTAACGACCTGAATTCGCGTCTGGATGCATTGGATGCACAGATAGATGCTTATAACAAGCAGATTGTTGCTTATCAGGACATGGTTTTGGGGCAGGTTTACATCAAAGACTATAGTCGTGATGAAAAGACCGGAAATTATGTACTCACTTTGAGCGATGGAACGGCTGTGACGGTTTACAGCGGAAATCCGGATAACGAAATGCCGCAAATGTATATTGCAGATGATGGCACGTGGCATTACACGCAGGACGGTGCGGACTATGTCCTGACAGATGATGCTGGAAATTCAATTACTGCGTGGCCGGTAGATGGGAAAAATGGGGTAACTCCTCAGATTAGTGTCGATGCAGAAGGTTATTGGCAGGTTTCTATGGATGGAGGTGCCACTTGGGAACGTATTGGAGGAACTACTCCTATAGCAAGTCCGGACATGATGTTACCTAGTATTTTTCAGTCTGTAACGGTTAGTGAGGATGGCAAGTCAATGACATTTGTAGTGGCTTCTACGGGAGAATCAGTAACGGTTCCTGTGGGAGTTGAAGATTCTTTTGGTTTGACCTTGACGGATGGGTATGATTTGTCTGTCCAGGCTGGGCAATCTGTTTCAGTCGCTATTCAGCAGACCAATGTAAAGGAGATTGTAATTGAATCAACTCCGTTGCAGGTGGAAGTGACTGAAACGAATTTGAAAGTGACAGCTCCAGCTGGCCTTTCAGGTTCTTATGCGTTGTATCTGAAAGTCTTCTCAGCGGAAGGCTACTGTAAGTTGGTTACGGTAAACGTGACAGTTAATTAAGAGTATGAACAATAGGTTAACAAAACAAGATGTACATTATGAAAATCTATAAATATATAGGTGTGGCCCTGATGGTACTATCATTGGGAGCATGTAAGACCGATGATCTGGAAAGAGACATTGATGCCTTGAAAGACCGTGTAACTGCCATGGAAGCAAAGGTCGATCGGTTGAATGAAAGCATGAACATGATACGTGTGGCTTTGGATGGGAACAAAACCATCCAGAGTTATACCGAGAATGAGGATGGAAGCTATACTTTGACGCTGAGTGATGGAAATACAATCACGCTGACTCAGGGGGAAATAGGAGCTACGGATGTGTATCAGGAAGTGAGTATTTCTACTGACGGTAATTGGGTGATTGGCGGTGTGGAAACGGAACACCGTGCATTGGCTGTAGGTGGTGAACCGGGGGTTACTCCTCAGTTCCGTCTGACCATGGAGTCGGAAGGCAAATACTACTGGGAAGTAAGCTATGACGGCGAGCTGACTTGGGAAGAAGTAAAGAGCCAGCAAGGAACTCGTGTATATGCTTCTGCAAGTGGAAGTTCTTCTGTAGCTGGTCCGATTGCATCGGCTGCCCCTAATGCGACAGGAGATAAATTCGAAATTACTTTAACGAGTAATGGTACGAAATATGAAATCCCTATCGTTTCGGGTCTGGCATGTGCCATTACGGAACCCACTCTGGAAGAAGGATTTTGGATTGTGCCGACTACAGGAGAGACTACTTCTATCGATTTGAAAGGAGAAGCGGTGTTGATAAGTGCACCGGAAGGTTGGACTGTAACTGCATCAATAGATAATTCTAATCCGACGACTTTGTCTGTTACCCCTCCGAATCAAGATGGAGCGGAAGGTATCATTACTTTGCAGGTAAATAAAGGAGTGTATTGGGCAATTGACCAGATTAAGGTACGTTCTAAGAAAGTAATCACAAGCTGGTATCAGGAATTTCTGGCAGGCGCTGAAATTGTTGTGAATGATGTGACAATAAAGAAGGGAAGTGCGGATGATAAGGTCCTTATTAATAAAGAGGAAGTAGATTTGAAAGTAAGCCTCATTTCTGACGATAATGCTGAAATTGCTGAAGATGGACTTTATTTTATTGGAGCTGGATTGAACGTAACATATAAGAATTCCCAAAATAAGAACAAGGTTTTAATTAATGATTCTCCTACAGGGGAAAAGCCGGTTGTGACATGTACGAACACAATTACATTGAATGGAACGAGTCTTATTTGTAAGAATGTAGCTTTAAAATTGAATGAGAATGCAACCTATCGTTTCTTGACAATAAATACTAATAATGCTCCGTATGTGGCGTTTGATGGGTGTAATCTTGAAGTACCGTCTACTGCTACTCAAAATGCATTTTGTTATGCATCGACAGCTGTTGCTATAAATAGCTTCACCCTCCATAAATCTAAAATAAAAATAGATAAGTCGACAGAGTATAATATAATAAGTGTTGGAAAAGACAATTTTGTAAATTTCAATTCAATATCTGTTGAAAATACTATTTTCTATGGGAATAATGCGTCAACATTTAAATTATTTGGAGTGAATAATGGTAATACCACGAATGCAGGTATTGGATCATTGGTATTGCGTAATACCACATTCCTTAATATGCATTATGCAGGATATGGTATTGTAAATGGGGATATTTCTACGATGATTGTGAAGAATAATATTATTTATGCAGATAATAATAATAATAATAATGTGACGGTGTTCCGCAAAAGAGGAAATTCTTCAGCTTCATTGCAAGCTACAGATGGAGAAGTAGCTGATAATATTGGCTATATTATAGGTGATTTTTATTTGAACCTGTGGCAAGGAGATACTCCTCCTTTGGAAAATGCAGAAAAGATTCAGAAGTTGGATGCTTCTCCTTTTGAGTCTTTGGATAAGTCAACAGGTACGTATGTCTTAAAACCAGAATATCAAGGCTATGGTGCAACCATAGAATAATAAAAATAGAAAAACAGTTTTCCGCCATCCGATACAGCATCGGATGGCGGATACATTTAAACAAATAATACTATGAACTTACAATATTGGAAGAATGCATTGTTCTGTTGCTGTTTATTTGCAATTACAGCATGTTCGGACGAGGAAACTGTGAACCCTCCAGCTCCGACAGAGATACCGGAACAGCCGGCTGAACTGGCAGAACAATTAGCGCAGTATAATTCAGATATTGCTGCCCTTCAGCTGATGGTGGATGGCGAAGTGGAAGTGGTGGATTATACCTCGGATGAACAACATAACTATACGTTGGAGTTAAGTGACGGGAAAATTGTAAATGCGGCTTTACAGGCAGAAACCGATACTGATATTCCAGCCTTTGCGATTAATGAGGATGGATATTGGGAATATCAGCTGGGAGGTGAAAAACAGACATTGACAGACCTTTCCGGTAATCCCGTTCCGGCACGTAAGAGCTTAGGAAAGGGTACATTTACCCCTCAACTGGCCTTAGGGGAAGACGGCTGTTGGCAGATGTCTCTGAACGGAGCGCATTGGAAAAAACTGTCGGACACTCCGGCTCCTTCACTGGAAGGAAAAACGGCGGCCAGCTATTCTTTGTTTAAATCCGTCACGGAAAATGAAGATGGAACATTGTCACTGGCTTTATCTGGAGGTGAAATGGTTCTTTCAATAGATGCTACGGTTTCTTCATCGGCTCAGGCATGGAAGAAGTTCTTCATGAAGAGTGAAGATAATATATTGCTGGATTATTCGTATGCAGGATATAATCACGGAGAAAGTGCTCCATTGGATGGATTCGCCTGGGGATACAAGGTGATAAACGTGAAAGAACGTATGGAGAAAGATAATTTGTCGGCACGTGAAGCTTTAATCAAAATCTTGGATGAAAATAAGCTGGTGCGTGTTTCTAACCAGAATGCGACAAATGCTACTGCAAAAATTGTAATCTATTTCCCTGCGGATGATTATGATTTGCAGCCGAAAGGTGTTACAGATAAATTCCCTGAAATTTACGGAGGAAATTTTGTAATAAAAGGTGACGGAGCTGGTAAGACACGCCTGCTGATGAACAATCCGATTGGAACAGACGAATCGACTACCGCTCCATTGCTGACTATTAAACATACCAATAGTCCGGCGAATATTAATAACTCTAAGATTCTGGCAACTGTGGTGGAAAATGCGGCTAAGGGCAGTTTCAGTGTAAAGGTTGGGTCGGTCAATGAATTATCGGTCGGCAAATGGGTACAGCTTCGTTTGCGAAACGGAAATGATGAACTTCTAAAGAAAGAGGTGGGACCTATATATAGTCAGATGACAACAGAATGGTCGGTGGCACAACAGCCAGGGCTTACTGGAACAAATGAGAACGGGAAAGGTGTAAATGTCATGGAATTCCATCAGATTAAGTCTATTGATGGTAATGTGGTGACTTTCTATGAGCCGATTATGCATGAAGTGGATATCGCTTATAATGATTATGATGGTGGATGGGTAATACGTGATTATAAGTATTTTGAAAATGTGGGTGTGGAAGACTTATCGTTTGTCGGGAAAGCTATTACTCCTTATTATCATCATGGGGACAATGATCCGGATGCCCCTGATGCATGGCTTTATGATAGCAGTTATATGCCTTTGCAGTTGAGCCGTGTGGTAAATTCCTGGGTACGCAATGTAAGCTTTGAAAGTGTCAGTGAGGCTGTTACTTTTGGAGAGTCGGCCAACTGTTCGGCTTATAATATTTCGATTACGGGTAATCGCGGACACTCTGCTGTGCGTGCACAAGGTTCCAGCCGTGTGTTTATTGGCAAGGTGAGTGACGAAAGTGCTGATTCACGAGGTCATGGGCAATGGCACGGTTGCGGGGTTTCCAAACCAAGTATGGGAACCGTAGTGTGGAATTGTAACTGGGGACAGGATGCCTGCTTTGAATCGCATGCCACTCAGCCTCGTGCTACGTTGTTTGATAATTGTCGGGGGGGATTGGTACGCTATCATGCCGGTGGAGCAGAAACGGAAGCTCCCAACCATTTGTCAGATCTTACTTTGTGGAATTTGTATGTGACGGGTACAATTGATGAGAAGGGTATTAACTTTGCTTCTGACTTTAAATGGTGGGATGCCGGAAGTTTCTGGTGGAAAATATATCCTCCTATAGTGGTAGGTACACATGGGCAAGCCGTTACTTTCTCACAAGAAGAAGGTCAGCTTACATACGAAGAAAGTACGGGGGTAAAGGTTACTCCAGAGTCATTGTATGAGGCGCAGCTTCAGAATCGCTTGGGATATGTGCCGGCTTGGTTGAAAGCCTTGAAATAATCATAATATGGGAAATACTGCCCCGTAGTAGATGCATTGCTATTACGGGGTAGTTTTGCCATATAGTTGTAAGAAAATAATAAGAACTGGATTTGAATGAAAAAAACTTGTTTAAGATTCTTGACTGGCAGGTTGTTGCTTTTCTGGGCGATAATGGCGATAGGGATGGTATGTGCATGTACGGATGAAAATCCGGCAGGTGAGGAAGGTAATGAAGGTTACGGAAGCACGGAAGGAGATAATACACCGACAGTGAGTGATGTAATTGTTCAGATGAACCGTGATGTGGCTGATATGCAGCAGATTGCTGAGGGAAAAGTGAAGGTACTTACTTGTATGAAAGAAAGCAACGGACGTTATCTGGTAGAATTGGATAACGGACATGTGCTCACCGTGTATGCAGAGGAGGAACAGGTAAAGAAGAACTCCGTCCCATTAGTGGGTATTGATGCAGATGGTTATTGGGTGTGTGAACTGGATGGAAAAACCGAAAACCTGACCACTGCAGACGGACAGTTGGCGGCGGCTTTAAGTTCGGCAGGGAAAGGAACTTTTACTCCTCAGTTCCGGGTGGGAGAAAAAAACTTCTGGGAAGTTTCTTATAACGGTTCTCAATGGATGCAAATAGGTACCCGTCAGGTATGGGATGTAGAAAAGGAGCCGGCTGCAGCTTTTTCTCCTTTTGCCGGATGTTCGGCAGATGAGGATGCGGGAACATTGACTATATCTTTGCGTTGTGGAGAGAAGAAAATTAATACACAAGTGCAGGGAAAAGGTACCACGGATGCTTGGAACAAATTTGTGGCAGGTTCGGCCGATAATGTGTTGCTGGATTTTTCTTATGCCGGTTACAAACATGGGGAAGAAGAAGCACCAGATGGATTTGCATTAGGGTATAAAACGATTAATGTGAAGGAATATATGGATGCCCATCCTGATTTGACTGCACGGGAGGCATTTTTGAAATTGCTGAAAGAAAAAAAGTTGGTACGCATTGACGACGAAAGCAAATCGTATTCAAATGACAATGCAGGAGTGGTGTTCTACTTTCCGGCAGGAGAATATGTGCTGCATAATGAGGAGGATAATACGCTGAGACAAGATGTTGAAAACCCCGCGTACGATGGAAAAGGGAATAATACGAGCTCGTCTATCATTATCTATGGTGGGAACTTTGTAATAAAAGGAGACGGGCCCGACAAAACGTTCATTAAAATGGATACTCCGAATTTGCCAACCGATACGGAGGTGATGTATTCTTCTCCGGTGATGATTAACATCAAGCATAATGCATGGCTGGGAGCTGAATATGAAGTGACGGGAAATGCCGGGAAAGGTACCTTTAAGGTAAAAGTGGCCGGGGCATCGAATTTTAAAGTAGGTGAATGGGTGTGCTTGTATTTGCACGATAATAGTCCGGAACTGGTGAAACAGGAGCTGTTGCCGTATGCCTGGGAATCGACGATGACCAATATCTCGACAGAAGGAGTACAGGTGGAGGATTATCATCAGATTGTGAACATCAGCGGGGATGAAATTACCTTTAAAGAACCGATTATGCATGAGGTGGATGCACAATGGAACTGGAAACTGCGTAAATTTCGTATTATGAGAATGTGGGAGTAGAGGATTTGACATTTGTAGGGCATGCGGTAGATGATTTTCAACATCATCGTAGCTGGATTGACGATGGGGCTTACAAACCGATTGCTTTTATGCGCGTTGTCAATTCATGGATGCGGCGTGTGAATTTTGAGAATGTGAGCGAGGCAGCTTCAATTATTTCGAGTGCGAATTTTTCTGCTTATAAGATTAATATTACTGGAAATCGCGGTCATGCAGCTATCCGTTCCCAAGGTTCCAGCCGGGTATTTATCGGTGCGGTGCGTGATTGTACAGACGGTCCGTTGGCGGATGAATATCCTACGTTCCAGAGTAATACCGGACAGTATCATGCCTGCGGTGTATCAAAACCCAGTATGGGGGCTGTTATCTGGAAGGTTACGTGGGGAGATGATGCTTGCTTTGAATCGCATGCCACTCAGCCTCGTGCTACACTGATAGATAATTGTACAGGTGGTTTTGTGCAGTCCAGACAGGGCGGAGACGCCAATCAAGTGCCGAATCATTTGAATGACCTGACCATCTGGAATATGTTCTCTACGAATACAAAACTGAATGGCAATGGTACACTGTCGGCGAATGGGGAGTTTGACTGGTGGCGTACGGGTTGGAAATATTGGAAAATTTTACCGCCGGTTATTGTAGGATTCCATGGTGATCCTGTCAAGTTTGTACAAGAGCAGGTGAAGCTGGATGAAAGTAATGGCATGCCGGTAGAACCTCAGTCGCTTTATGAGGCACAATTGGAACGCCGTTTGGGTAGTGTTCCAGTTTGGTTGAAGGCTTTGAAATAATTATAAACTTTAAATATCATGAACTTAACGCGAAACCTTTATTTACTTTTTTTGTGTGGAATGTGTACTCCGGCTGTGCATGCAGCCGGTAACATGACGACAGATGCGGCAGTACAGCAGACAGTGAATCAGGATGCGGACGCAACGAAGCTGAAAGAACTTGCAGAGTTCCGTAAGAAATATAAGTTTCCGGAACCGAAGGCTTCTGAGAGTGAGCTGAAGGCTGCCCAGATGGGGCTAAAGATGCTGATGCTGCAGCGTACGGGAGATTATACCGTGACAGGAGCAGATTTATGGGGTGAGAAAGTGATGAACCAGCATCTGAGAGATGTGGCAAAAACGGTACGTGCGTTGTCATACGGAGTGCAGAAATACGGTAAATCAGCCAAAGGCGATTTGGATTTATATCTGGATTATCTGTTTACACACAATTTTTTCCTTCGTATGCCTAAGCTGGTATATAGCAACTATAGTGATGTACGAAAGATTCCTACTGATTTGATGAGTGCCATTCCGGTATGTGATGAGGTACGTAAGGCTAAAATGATTGCCGCCGTACAGAAATTACTGGAAGTGGACGTGATTCGTCAAGGAGATAAGGCCATCCTGAACTGGATTAGTTCGGACTATATTTTCAACATTGTGCCATACGTGTTTAATCTGGCACTGGCTAACCCGAATGACCAGCAGGCTGTGCAGGACTTGCAGTTGCTCTCCGGCTTCCTGCGGGTATGTACGCGCTATAATGTGGGCAATAAGGACATCTTGAAGCCGGACGGTACAGGTTTCCATCACAATGCGCATTATAACGGATACATGTATTCTTACAAAACGTGGGTGGAATACTTCTATCGTTTCAAGGGGACTTCCTTCAAGATTGACCCTAAATCGTACGAAAGACTGAAAAAGGCTGTCGTAACGATTTACATGACTGCTGTGCGTGCAGAAGGTGATAAGAACCGGATTTATGCCAACAGTATGGCAGGACGCCATCCTTTCTATAGTATTGAAGTACCCTTTACGCAAAAGCTGTTCGAACAGTTGATTGAGATTGGAGCGGATGCCACAGGCACGGATTTAGATAAGGAACTGGCTGCTTATTATAATTACTTCTTTAAGACGGATAAGTATCCGGTACTGGCTGCTGATGCTAACGGATTCTACCAGTATAACTACAGCTCGGCAGGGGTGTATCGCCAGCCGGGATGGGTGGCTGTGATGAAGTCGCCTACAGCTATGTTGTGGGGAAGTGAAATTTATAACAAGACCAATCGTTTCGGACGTTACCAGAGCCACGGTACACTGGAGATTCTGTATGATGGGGGACTGGTTCCTACAGGTTATCCTTCTAACAATGAGAACAAGGGTGCCGGATGGGACTGGAACATGATGCCGGGAAGTACGACAGTACATTATACCGACTGGGCGGAAATGATGCCTTATAAGAACGATAAGGATCGTTTTGACCAGAAGGCCAGAAAGAGCAATTTTGCCGGGGCTGTATCGATGAAGGATTACGGACTCTTTGCTACTGCTTTTGATCAGGATGACCGTTGGGGAAGCCAGCGATTTACTCCTACTAATTTGACTTTCTGTAAGTCGGTGTTGGCTATTGACGGTATGTTGTTCAGTATTGGGAATGGTATTTCTGCAAAGGGTGATTATGCGGACAACATGATTACGACTACGAACTTGTTCCAGTCGGTAGTAAGTAAACAGTACAATAAGTTGACTGTGAACGGACAGGAGGTAACGAAAGGAAATCGCCAGAACTATGCTTCTTCAGAATCTGTGACGATGATTAATCCTGTTTCAACCGGCTTCTTTGTTCCGGCAGGTCATGATGAACTTACAGTGATTTATGATGAACAGGAGACACCTTCTTCTGTAGGTATGGCTGGCAAACCGGTTAAAGAAGTAGTGGTAAAAGCGTATATGAACCATGGAGTGAAACCGGAGAAAAAGTCTTATTCTTTTGTAGTAGTTCCGGCAGCGGATGAAGCCAAGATGAAGAATGTGGCCGACCGTCAGACAAAAGGAGAATTATTCTCGGTAGTGGAAATGCAGGATTCCTTGCACATCATTAAATATGCACCGAAGAATGTGCTGGCTTATTCATTTTTTACTCCTACGAAGGGATTGACAGCAGGTGAGGTAGTTTCTTCGGCTACGGAACTGTTGCTGATAGAACAAAAGAATACGGATGGTAGTCTGTCGTTGGGTATGGCCAATCCGAACTTGCGTCCTAAAATGCTGGACAAGAAGAACTGGAAGGAGATTCCTACCCCTGCATTTATTGAACTGAAAGGTATCTGGCAGATGGATGGAAATGTACCAGGTGTGTTCTTAAAAACAATGGAGAATGGAAATACGGAAGTGTCTTGTTTGTTGCGAAACGGACTTCCTGTGTATATGAAACTGGTGAAACAGAAATAAGGCTAAATACTGAAAATATAAAAGGTCGTTCTTCCAATGAGTGAGGAACGACCTTTTTTTATTTTTATAAATTCAATATTTTAGTCTTTGTCAATCTTTAAAATACCACCGGTGGTGGAATTGAAAATCACGCGGGTGTTTACTTTCTTGTCGAACAAGCCGTCTACCAGTACTTCGGTGTAACCAAACTGGGTGAATGCCATTTCGTCGTTGAAAAGTTTTTTACCCTGATAAGTTACAGTAACATTTCCTTTACCCGGTACATTGTAGATGGCACCATCTGCTTTTTTCTTTTTCTTATCTTCTTCCGGTATGGGAAGGGTAGAAGTGTTGCGGATGGAAACATAAATCGGGTCACCAGCCAGATTGTTGGTCGGAAGTACTCCTAACTGGGTGGAGAAACGAGCGGCAACCTGTTCTTGTGTATCATTGCCGGGTTCTACCAATATTGTAAAGACTTTATCTGTACGGTCGGTAGTACCGGTAAATGCTTGCATCAACGCTTTTTCTTGTTTGTTCAGCTGGTCAATAACCAGTTGGAGAGAAGCTCCGTCCTTTGGCATGGTTTCTGCCTGTCCGCGCAGGATGGTGTTCTTGCTGTCGCGTATGTTATAGATTTCGCGGGCGGTCAGTTCTGCCATTTTTGCGCTGGAGCCAGCCATGAGGATGTCTTCTGTCATGTATTTGCGGGCATTCTCATGAGGCTGTGGCTTCTCTAACTTGTAGTCAGGAAGAGATTCTTTTTCGGTAGAGGTCGTATTGATGGCTTTTACAATCCCTTTGTCTGTCAGTTCTACATTGGATGCCATACTCTTATCTTTCAACTTCATGATGTAGGCTTTCGTAGAGTCGGGCACTCCTACAAGGCGGACTTGAATATCTTTGATTTCCCAATGGCTTTCGGGCTGTGAGCTGATATTGTTCAGACGCAGGTAGCGGCTGGCATAAAGGCTGAAGTCGCCCGGCTGGTAGTCTACCTTGGTGGCAATGATGTCAATGGCTACTTTGGTTTTGGGCAGGAAGTACACGATGCCTTCGCCTGCCTGTGGCACATAGCTTTCTTGGGAGTAAGCACTCAGAGAGGCCAGCAGTCCCAATGCAATGATTCCTTTTTTCATATTGTCTGTCATTTAGTTTCCATTAGTTGTTTCCATGCGGCCGGCAATGCGTCTGCAATGTCACCGGAGGTCATGCCGATTACTCCCTTTTGCTGACAGGCGATGTCACCAGCCAGACCGTGCACATAGACACCTAAGCGGCAGGCTTCTTCGTGTGTGTAGCCTTGTGAGAGCAGTGACAGGATGATACCGGTAAGAACGTCGCCGCTTCCGGCTGTGGCCATACCCGGATTACCTGTGGGGTTGAAGTAAGTCACTCCGTCGGGGGTAATGACAGCTGTCCATGCTCCTTTCAGTACGATGTAGCATTGCAGATGGGCCGCCAGTTCTTTCGCCTTTGACAAACGCTCGTAGCTGTTGCTGCAGCGTCCGATGATGCGTTCCAGTTCCTTGATATGTGGAGTAAGAATGCTGTGGCGAGGAATACGGGTCAGGTAGTTACGGTAGCTGCTGAAGATGTTGAGTGCATCTGCATCCAGAACCAAAGGAATATAGCAGTTGCTTACCTGGTCGAACAGCGCCTGCACCGTGATTTCTTCCTGTCCTAATCCCGGGCCGATGGCTACGGCCTGGAAGTTGTCGAGGTCGGCAGCTTCGGCAAAGCAGCGGTCGTGTACGTCATCCTGTACCATGGCTTCGGGCACGTTGCTCTGTAGCAGGTCATGGTTGCATACAGGGGTGTGTACGGTGAGTAGTCCGATGCCCGAACGCAGGCAGGCGCGTGAAGCTAACAGGGCAGCCCCTCCCATACCGTAGGAACCGGCTATCAGCAGGCCGTGGCCGAACATGCCTTTATGGGCAAATTTCTTTCTTGGCTTGATGAGCGCACGCATTTCGCTGGCTTCAGTGATGTAATAGTTCGTCTTGGCTGATTCGATGAATTCACGGCTTATACCGATGTCGAGCAATTTCCATTCGCCTACCACATCTGCGTTTTCGGCAAAGAGGAAAGAGAGTTTAGGCAATTGAATACTCAGGGTCAGGTCGGCCTTGATGATATTTTGTCGGATGTTATGGGTATTGTCTTCTCCCATCAGTCCGGAAGGAATGTCGATGGATACCACCTGGGCAGGAGAAGCATTGATGTATTGTACTACGGCTGCAAATCCTCCGCTCAACGGTTTTTGAAGTCCAGAACCGAACAGACCGTCGATTACTACGTCGTGACTGCCCAGATGAGGCGGGTCGAACTGGTTGCTGACTTCTGTGTAGTTGGCAAATCCGCTTTCTTTCAGGCGCTGGATGTTGGTGAGGCATTCATCAGAAAGGGTACCTTTTACGTTGAACAAATAGACTTCTACCGGATAATTTTTCAGGAAAAGGATGCGGGCTACAGCCAGTGCGTCGCCCCCATTGTTGCCCGGACCGGCAAATACGACAAGACGGTGTGATTTGTCATATCGCTCGCTAATGGCTT